>Ga0207714_1000416_pt1 | contig 29819 bp, 27 predicted proteins | sample PonA232FremontCA_2_FD_187270 | JGI IMG/M metagenome (GOLD analysis project Ga0207714, IMG submission 187270) | Marine sediment microbial community from Fremont, CA, USA - Pond A23 Sediment 2 (SPAdes) | ecosystem: Environmental > Aquatic > Marine > Unclassified | place: USA: Fremont, California...
AAATATTGATGAATATTTACCTATAAGAAACAAGCAACGGATCAGCATAAATCAGAATTCAATCAAATTTTTATTGCTATGAATGAAAACACATCCAAAATCAATTTAAAAGTCGGAGAAATTGAGATTTCAATTGAGGGTCCTTCCGAATTTGTGACCAAACAATACCGGGAAATGGAAAAGAAACTGGGGATTCAGCAAAGACTAACCCCGGCTGCTTCTAACAAGAGCAAGACCCAAACCGGATCGAAACAGACCACGCGAAAGCGTACTGCCGGACGGCCTAAAAAATCCACTTCTTCAAAAGCCACCACCACGACCAAAAAGGAAGAATCTGCTCAGGCCAGTCAGGTGAATCAGTGGATGAAAGAAGTACCTAAAAAGCTAAAAAATACCGATAAAGCTTTAATTGCAGGTTATCTGAATCAGTTGGCTTCCGGAAGCAACGCTTTTAAAGTCCGTGATGTAAGCAATACTTTAAAAGCCAACAACATTAAGGTAAGCAATCCTTCAAACCTGATGAAAAACGCTGAGCAATCCCGCAAATTGATTGAGCAGGTGGCCAAGGATGGCCGTCAGGCTCAATATCGCTTTACCAAGGAAGGGGTTGAATATGTAAGGAAGAAGTTTCCCGGGATAGGGGAGTCATGATACTCTGAATCCCTGTATTAAAGGACCTTAATTGCTTGAGATAATACCGCAGCCATTGCGGAGGGGTTAATCATGATGTTTTACGGCAAGGTGAGGAGGGGGATGAATGTCCTCCGGTATAACCTTGCCGTTATTTTTTTGTCGGTATAAATAACATGCCTGCCGGTGTTCCATTGAACCGAATGCTTAATCGAATTGTTGGACCATTGCTATGAAGAATATAAAAATTATTGGATTTGATGCCGATGACACCCTTTGGATAAACGAACCCTATTTCTACGATACCACCCGACGGTTTTGCGCACTTTTAGCCGGTTATGCCGATTGCCACCAGGTGGAACAAACCCTTTATCAGACTGAAGTCTCCAACATTCAGATTTATGGGTATGGGGCCAAAAGTTTTATTTTGTCCATGGTGGAAACAGCCCTTCATTTGAGTAATCACCGGGTAGATGGTCAGGTGGTGGGGGAAATCCTTCAGCTAGGAAAATCGCTGATTAACAAGCCAGTAGAGCTTATAGACGGGATAAAGCACGTTTTGGAGGAACTGAACCGGCAAAATTACATGTTGGTGGTTGCCACCAAGGGAGATTTACTGGATCAGCAACGAAAGTTAAAAAAGTCGGGCCTGGCGGATTATTTCCATCACGTAGAGATCATGAGTGAAAAGAAGGAATCGGATTACTCCCGGATGCTGGAGCGTTTGGAGATTGACCCTGAGTCTTTTGTGATGGTGGGCAATTCTTTAAAATCCGACATCATACCGGTGCTCAATCTTGGAGCTCATGGTATACATGTACCTTTTCATACCACCTGGCAGCACGAAGAGGTTGATGATTCCGTGATTCCTTCCAGCCGTTATAAAGAGGTGGATCAGGTTTCGCAGATCCTTAAATTCCTTTCCGGGTAAAACATTTTTGGCCTTTTATTGTCATCTTTGCGGATTGCAATGAAAAGAGAAAAGCCATGGAAGGATATAAATTTGATCCCAGGAAACTTGAGCATCTGAACAATCCCGAAAGGTTAAAGGATATACCACCCTGGTATATATGGCAGAAGCTTGAAGCAGACTCCAGCGATACAGTGATCGACCTGGGGGCGGGAACTGGTTTTTACAGCAAACAGTTTGCCGGCATGGCGGATGTTGATAAAGTTTATGCCCTGGATATCTCTGAAGAGATGATCGCTTATATGAACCAGGAGGTAGCCCCCGGCAATCCTTCGGTTATCCCGTTAAAAATGGATGAATCGGCAATTCCCCTACAGGGTAACCTGGCCGATATCGTGGTAATGATCAACCTGCATCATGAATTTCATGATCCCATGGCTCTGTTAGGTGAATGTCGACGGGTGCTCAAACCGGCAGGCAAAGTGGCCATTGTCGATTGGAAGAAAGCGCATACCGACCATGGCCCGCCGGTTAAAAAGCGCTACCAGGCCGAACAAATTGCCGGCCAACTTAAAAAAGCATCGTTTGAAGCCATTGAGATTTATCAGGAGCTGCCCAGCCACTACCTGGTGGTGGCAAAGAATTCATCCTGAAGATTTACAGGTAAGTGGAGGTAAAGATTAAAAAGGGGATAACAGAAGCTTTCTATTTTTTTTACCTCCATTAATTTCGGCCTTCAAAGCAAGGAGACGAAGATGGCAGATGAAAATGGGACCCGGTGCTCAGAATCAGTGGATTTGGGAAAGTTAAAAAATAGTTGTTATTTTAGCAGCGATCGAATGTTATTTACCCTGCAAAATTTCACCCCATGAGCAACGTCTGGGTTCAGTCGTCTACCATTTACCTGGCTGGCATAACGGGCATATGGAAAGGCATACCGGTGGGATTTGCCCTGGAAGCGCCTCCCATTTTAACGGGCCTTTTTACCGCCCTGGGTTCCATCACGGTGGTGCTGATTTTGCTTTTTGCCGGCAAGCCCTTCAAAGACTGGTTGTTGCGGCGTTATGGACAGAAGGGATTGGAGCGCAAGCAGGGCCGCATGAGGCGCCTGATGGATCGATATGGGGTAGCGGGCGTTGGATTGATAGCCAGTGGTTTAATCGGGCCTACCCTGAGCACCCTGCTGGGTTTGGCTTTGGTTCAACAAACCCGGCGGCTGATGATTTTTTTAATAACCGGTGTGATTTTGTGGAGCACCCTGATTACCCTGATGGCCATGTACAGCCTGGAGTTGGTGCTGCAGTTAATCGGCTGAGCGAGGCCTTTGCTTAGAGGCTTTATTTTTTGAGCAGCACAGAAGCCATGAGAATCATGGCGCCTCCGACCAGTTCATTCCAGGAGAAGACTTCATTGAAAAGCAGCACACCAAAGGCTATTCCACTGATTACCTCTATATAGGCCAGGAATGATGCGGTTGAAGCGCGTACCCTTCGCAAAGCCTGAAAAAACACCCCATAGCCAATCAACCCCACGAGCAAGGCATAGAGAGAGGCCACAGAAGTTTTATGCAGGGTTAACTGATCCATCCCCCCTATAAAGAAAGGAAGAAAGAAAAGGACGCCGATAAAATTTTGAAAAAAAACGATTTGTGGAGCGTTAAACCGGGTGATTTGGTGTTTGAACATTACAACTGAGGTGGCATTGAGGCCCGCAGAGACCAGCATGGCCAGCATCCCGACAAACACTTCATTGCCCAGACCGAAAGGTTTGTCCATAAAAACCATTACAATCCCGGCCATGGCCAGTAAAAGCAACATCTTGTTTCTCAGGGGCAAGGGTTCCTTTAGGAAAAAATGACTGAACACCACGGCAAAAACCGGCCAGGTATAAAGGATGATGATGGCATTGCCAATGGGGGCGTTTAAGTAACCGATGAAATAGAAAAGCAGGCGTACGGCATTGACCAGGGAAGCCATTAGCACCAGGCGGATGCCATTGCCAAAGATACGCTCCCCCCGGATGCCAAACCATATGCCCAGCACCACAACCGGAATCCCTACACGAAACAATGCAATAACCCCGGCAGGCAGTTCCAGGTACTTGACAAAAGCCCCGGAAGAACCCCATACAACAGCCGCAAGGGCCACCTTCAGATGGTCGGAATGCATTAGTCGGGTCATAAAGGCCTTGATTTTAATGAAAAGCGGCGCGAATATAACCCACTATAAAGCTGGGCGAATCTCAATGAAGCAAAATTTTACCCGGGGTGATCAAACTCATTCCTCCAGGCCAAAAAGCCGCGCCACTTCAGGGCGGTAATTTTTCCCCACCGGCAGTTTTTCGCCTTTGACCTCCAGTTGGTTGCCCTCCAGGGCATCTATCTTTTTAATCGAGACAATATAGGATTTGTGGATGCGGATGAACTGACCCCGCGGCAGCTTCTCCTCCAATTCTTTAAGGGAGGCCAGGGCCGTGATGTTTTTTTTGTCCTCTGAGTGAAAAGTAACGTAGGCTTTTTGGCCTTCAATGTAGATCAGGTCTTCATAATTGAGCTTATAGTATTTGCGGTCGGCCCGGATCACCAGGTAATCCTCGCGGAAGTCGGTCTTGTGCTCCCCTTCTGGCTGGTCGTTGCCGGCTTGGCTTGTCTGGGTGATCGAATAATGCACCTTGTTGACGGCCTTAAGAAAACGATCGAAAGAGAAAGGTTTGAGCAGGTAATCGGTCACATCCAGTTCATAGCCCTCCAGGGCAAACTCTTTATAGGCCGTGGTCAGAATGACGTAGGGCCTTTTCTCCAGACTGCGCAAAAAATCAAGGCCGCCGATATCGGGCATTTGAATGTCCAGAAAAATCAGGTCGATCTTCCCCTGCTGAAGTCCATCCATGGCCTTAACCGGACTGTTGTAATCGCCTTCCAGCTCAAGGAAGGGGATTCGGGCCACATAATCTTTCATGTACTGTCGGGCCAGATATTCATCGTCTATGATCGCACACCGAATGTTCATGGCTGTGAAGGGATGTTTTTTAATGGATCTTAAATATAACTGATTTGATGCTCACTTCAATGCTTTGATCTATCGCCCTGCAACCCCTGTGCTTTATCTATCGCCGTGTTGTCTGAGTCAGTGCATGAGGGTTTCATTCGTATAGAGTTTAATTAACAGTTTGTATTTCAGTATAATAATAGCATGTAATTCGTTGGTCTCGGTAACCTCTGCCATGGAACCTGCATGAATAATCATGTCCTTGTTGTGTAGGTTACTGGATGCAGGTTTCATTGGGTTTGTATTTTCAGATAAACTTCAAATATCTGTTCTTTCTCCTCGATGTTTAGCTCATGGCGTTTGGGATAGAGCACCTTAAGGCGCTGACGTACGTTGGGAATGCCAAGTCCCTGGCCGGCTGCGGGTTTACCGTTTGGCGGCAGGGAGTTGACGATGCTGAAATATAAAGTTCCGTTGGCAGAACGGAAGATCATTTGCACATAAGCCCGGGGGTCCTCTTCCACCTTGCTGAATTTAAAGGCATTTTCAATGAACGGGATAAATAGCATCGGGGCGATCACCATTTTTCCGGAAGCTTCCTCATGCTCGAGGCTGATGTTTTGTTCCTTCTCCGACTTCATTTGCTGGAAAGCAATGAAGTTTTTGATGTATTCCAACTCTTCGCTTAAGCGCACTGTATCATTGCTGCAGTCATAAAAGACATAGCGCAGCATCTCGGAAAGCTTCAGCACGCTTTCCGGGGCCCGTTGTGAACGGGAATAGGTCAGGGCATAGATGTTGTTTAACGCATTGAAAATAAAATGCGGGTTGATCTGTGCCTTTAGCAGTTTCAATTCGGTGCCCAGCTTTTCTTCCTTGAGATTTTTCTCCCGGATGGCCTGCCTTTTTACGGTATTGGACAGGTAAAGGGTGATGCTGATGAAGTTGGCCATCAGAAACAGGAAAAGTGAACGGACAATCAGGAAAAGGGCCGGTGGCGTACTGTGATTCTCATATATCTTGTGGGGCTGTATGAGCATCTGATCCATCAGATAATGTCCCAGGCTGAGGATAATGAGAAGCAGGATGTTCAGCATCAGGAATTTGGTTCGTCTTTTTTGGAAAAAATAGCGGGGGATCAGCACATATTCATTCAGGATGAATAAAAGGATGATCAGCGTGGCTGTTATTCCTCCCAAAAGCAGGGTAATCTGAAGGGGAAAAAGGTGGCTCGCCGGCAGGGCCATGACCATGGAGATGGCCAGGATGATCAATATTTTGTTGACCAGCGGGGGAATTCTCCTGTTCATACGTCCAATTTTGGTTCAAAATTAGCCAAAAAAGCAAAGGGGATAAAAGAAATTGAACGAATGGCAGGCGGGTATGAACCAAATGACTTCCCCGGTAAATAATTGTTTTCCTGCTGTGGATCTGATATCGATCTTTGCCCGGTGATGCTGATCCTGCCACCCCTAATGATGTGACCCCTCCTATGAGGCTTCCCGTTCTGTGATGCTTCCCATTCTGTGATGTAACAAATCCTAGGAGGCTTCCCGTCAAAAACGCTTTGAAACGGCATTAATGGCAGGTGTGCTTATGCAAGCAGACGGTCAAAAACAATACCTTGCCCTCTTTGTTTTAAACCATTTGTAGCAAAGATGAATCTATTGTTTATTGCAGAAATGTAACTCTTGGTTTAAGACAAACACGGTTTCGTTCAAGAAATTTTTTCCCTTGTAATAATCGCAGTAATCTTGCGTCGAATTCAACGAACATAGAAAACTATTTTAGGAACATTGAAATAAAAATGCTGGATCATGAAAAGGAAGAAAATCATTTATTTAATTGGAAGTCTTGCAGTAATTGGCGTGGCGGTGGCTTTATCGGGTTTTTTTATGCGCAATCAGCCCGAGCCCAGGCAAAACAGGAAACAGGAGAATTTGATCTCGGTTCAGGCGGATACGGCTTTCATCAGGGAAGTCCATCCATCCATGCAGTATGAAGGCCGGATTCAGTCGTATGAGACCGTATCGCTGGCTTCTGAAGTCACCGGGCGGATCATGGAAGGAGAAGTGCCTTTTAAAGAAGGGGAAGATTTTGAAAAAGGAGATTTGTTGATCCGGATATACAAAGAGGATGCACAGGCAGCGATGACCTCCGGGAAAAGCAATTTTTTGCGGACCCTGTCTTCTATTTTACCGGATCTGAAAGTTGATTTCCCGGATCAATATAAAAAATGGAAGGCGTTTTTCAATGCGATCGATGTCCGGGGGGATTTGCCTGCGCTTCCCGAGATCCATTCAGAGCAGGAACAGGTTTTTCTGGCTTCCCGTGGGGTGCTCTCCGAATATTATTCGTTGCGTCAGCAGGAGATCCGTCTGAAGAAATACAATCTTTATGCCCCTTTCGACGGGGCCTTTCAGAAGGTGCACCAGCAGGTAGGGGCCATTGCCAGTCCCGGCCAGGGGTTGGCCTCGGTCGTGAGAACCGACCGGCTGGAAGCGGTGATCCCGGTACCCGCCGAAGACGCCCGCTGGATTCGCCCGGGCGATGATGTGGAGCTGACCGGCAACAACGGGGTGAAACATTCAGGCACTGTTACCCGGATTGCCGATTTTCTGGATCCTTCCACCCAATCGGTCAATGTCTATGTGCGTTATTTTCCCCGTGGTGAGAAGACTTTTAAAGTCGGTGAGTTTGTTCAGGCTTCCTTTGATATCACCAAGCCCGTCAGCGGGTTCACCATTCCACGCGAAGCCCTGCTCGACCAGGGAGCCGTTTATATTGTGAACGACCACAAACTCCGTATAAAACCGGTTGAAGTAATCCGCAAGCTGGAGGATCATGCCGTGGTTTCCGGCATAAAGGAAGGTGCCCTGGTGGTGGTTGAATCACTGGTCGATGTGAACGAAGGGCAAAAGGTAGAGATCCGATAAGAAGCAATCAGGTAGAATTAAGAAACAGGATAACCCCGAATAATTTATGAAACGACTTGTCAGAACGTTTGTTGAATATCCCTTTTATGGAAAGATGGTGGTATTGGTTTTACTGGTGCTGGGAGTATTGTCTTATATGAACATGAGGAAATCCTCCTTTCCGATGGTCGAGACCAATACGATTACCGTCTCGGTGATGTATCCGGGAGCTACGCCCCAACAGATGGATGAAGGGGTAACCACCCTGATTGAAAATGCCATTCGCGGACTTCCCGGCATCAAAGAATTCAGTTCCCGTTCCATGGAAAATATGTCGCGCGTCACCATTACCGCACGTTTTGGTTATGATATTGATGAATTGTTGATTGATGTAAAGAATGCGGTTGACGGGATCTCGAATTTCCCCCGGGCCGCCGAGAAGCCCCGGGTATCCAAGCGCCGCTCGACGGCCCCGGCGATGTTTCTTTCGCTGGTTACCACAAGTGATGACCGGCTCAAGATGAATGATATCGCCAACCGCATTGAGGATGACCTGATGAGTTCGGGCGAAATTTCCCAGGTGGGCATCTATGGTTTGCCTTCCAGCCGGATTGAGATGGCCATTACACTGGATGAAACCCAGTTGCGGCGTTATAACCTGTCTTTTTCCCAGGTGAAGAATGCCATCAGCAGCAACAACCTGGACATTCATGGAGGTACCATCCGCAACCCCCGTGAGCAAATCAAAATCGTCAGCCGCCAGCGGTCAGTCAAAGCCAAAGACATTGAGGATATTGTGGTACAGACCAATCCCAATGGCCGTTTGATTCGAATTGGAGATATCGCTGAGGTAGAAAGGCAGTTTGAGGAAGATCCCAGTGTCAGCTATGTCAAGGGCGAGCTGAGTGCTACGGTGTTCATCCAGAAGCTGAAAACAGAGGACCTGAAAAAGATTTCTGATCATGTCAACCAGTATATCAGTGATTTCAATGACTCGCACGACCAGTTTCGCCTGGAAGTTTTACACGATTTTAACGAGAATATCGATTCTCAGCTTTCCATTTTGATCGGAAACGGGCTGCTGGGGATTTTCCTGGTGATTGTGATGCTTTCCCTGCTGCTCAATTTCCGGCTTTCCTTGTGGGTGGCCTGGGGCATTCCCGCTTCTTTCCTGGGCATGTTTATTGTTGCCTCTGCATACGGGGTAACCGTGAATGTGATCTCGCTGGTTGGGATGATCCTGATCATTGGTATTTTGGTCGATGACGGGATTGTCATCGGCGAGAACATCTTCACCCATTTTGAACGGGGAAAGTTACCCAGGGTGGCTGCCATAGACGGGACCGTTGAAGTGCTGCCGGCGGTGTTGGTCTCCATTACCACCACCATGATTGCCTTTTCTCCCTTGTTCTTTGTGGAAGGCCATATGGAGTTTCTCTATGTGCTGGCTTTTGTGGTGGTTTTTGCCCTGGCCTTTTCTTTGGTCGAGGCCTTTTTTGTTCTTCCGGCCCATGTGGGCAATCCGCGTATATTGCATTCCAATAAGAAGCAAAGCAAAGCCAGCCGGTTTACCACCCGGGCCATTCATTTGCTCAGGGATCGCCTTTACATGCCTTTTCTCAGGCGGATCATGGCGCATAAGGGCTTTATGCTTTCCATCGTCACGGCATTGGTCATCTTAACCGGTGGGTTGCTGATGAGTGGGAAGCTGGCCTTTACTTTCTTCCCGCCTCAGCCGGCCGATATGTTTACCATTGATCTGGCCCTCAAACCGGGCGTCAACCGAGATATTACCAAAGAGAAGCTGTTTTACCTGGAGGACCAGCTTTATGAGGTCAACCAGGAGCTGATGGAGGAGCATGGGGATAGCACCTCTTATGTCAACACCACTGCGGTGAACCTGGGCAGTTCCTTTGACGGGTCTGAAACGGGTACCCATGCCGGGATGATCCGGGTGTTTTTGAATCCCCTGGAAGATACCGAGGTTTCAGACCAGACCATTAAACGGGCCCTGGACAAGAAAGTGGGCGACATTCCCGGGGCCTATAAATTTGCCATTGGCGCTTCCAGCCGCTTTGGAGCCCCGGTGTCGATCAGTTTGCTTGGCTATGATATGGATAAGTTGAAGAAGGCCCAAAAAGAGCTGGAAGCCGGCCTGGCCGATATGGATGCCTTGTTTAATATTACCAACAATGCGCAGTTGGGCAGCCAGGAAATTCGGCTCAAATTGAAACCCAAAGCCCATACCCTGGGGCTGACCCAGACTTCCCTGATGAATAAAGTACGCAACGGTTTTTATGGGGCCCTGGCCCAACGCATTCAGGACGGAAAGGATGAGATATGGTTTTATGTGCGGTATCCCCAGAAAAATCGTCAGACGATGGGGCAATTGGAGAGCATGATGATTCAAACCCCGGCCGGCAAGTATCCCCTGACCACGGTGGCTGAGATCTCCAAGGGCCGAAGCCTGAGCCGTATTAACGGATATAATGGCAGACGCGAGATACGGGTGGAGGCCTACCTCAAGGATCAGGACAAGGCTGTACCCCCCATCCTGGATTATGTGGAAGCCAATCTGCTGTTGGATATCATGGAAGAGTATCCCAGCCTGGATTATCAATACCAGGGCCAGCGCAAGGATACCCAGCAGCAGATGAACAGTTTGACCAAATATTATAGCATTGCTTTTCTGGTGATTGTCATTTTGATCATGGTATACTTTAAATCCTTCCGCCAGGGAGCGATTATCCTGCTTACCATCCCCCTTGGATTCATGGGGGCCATCTGGGGCCACGGCATACAGGGTCAGCCCATGTCGATGCTCAGCCTTTGGGGAATGGTGGCCCTGACCGGCACGATCATCAACGATTCGGTGGTGTTTATGGCCAAGTACAATCAGCTTTTGGTCGAAGGCTACGAGGTTTATAAATCAGCAATGGAGGCAGCCCGTGCCCGCTTCCGCCCGCTGTTCCTGACTACAGTGACCACCTTCGCCGGTCTGATGCCCCTGATCCTGGAAGGCAGCCCGGATGCCCAGTTCCTCATCCCAATGGCCATATCCGTGGCCTACGGCATCCTGTTTGGCAGCATCTTCATCCTGCTGACCCTGCCCATCTTGATCGTGTTGTTCAATCGCTTCCAGATGGAAATGAAGAAACTCGCCGGGAAAAAAGAGGTGACCCCCAGATCGGTGGAAGCTGCCGTGATCAATTATCAGATCGATCAACGGGTTGAACAGGCCCTGAAAGATGAAGAATGTAAACAAAATGAATAACCGAATGTTGCAAAAAGGAAACATCATGAGACATCTACTGGTTCTGTTATTTCTTGTGGCATCCCTGCCGCTGTGGGGACAGCAGAAAGAAGATCTTTCCCTGGAGGATGCCATTAACAAAGCCCTGGAAAACAATTACGGGATCATCACCAGTGAAAAAAGCCAACGCATCTCCCGGATGAACAACACCTGGGGCAATGCGGGGGCTCTGCCCACTGTGCGTTTTTCCGGACAGGGCAATACTTCCAGAAACTTCAATGATACCGATAACTATACCTCCCAGCAGATGAGTGGTACGGTTCAGATGAACTGGACGATCTTTCGCGGATTCAGTGTTCGGATCCAAAAAGACCGTTTGGAAAAGCTCGAGAAGCTCTCCGAGGGCAATCTGGCGGTGGTCGTTGAAAATACCATTTTCAGTGTGATCATGAGCTATTACAACATCCTGCTGTCCAAAGAACAGCAGGATATTGCCCGCACCAACATGGAGCTCTCCCGCGACCGCTATGAGCGGGCTCAACACAGCAAGGAGATCGGCAGCATGGTCACCTATGATCTGTTGCAGGCCAAAAATGCCTACTTGCGCGATAGTTCCGATTACCTCTCGGCCCGCTCTTCATACCGCAATGCCGTCAGGGAGCTTAACTATCTGATGGCTACTCCGCTTCAGGAGCGTTATGCGTTTACCTCCAGCTTTCAGCCCGATACCAGCGATTTTGCCTACAGCAACCTGGTGCAGAAGATGCTCGAAAACAACAATACCCTGGAGAATCAGTATATGAATCTTGAACTGGCCCGCCTGGATGTGCGTTCGGCCAAAAGCGCCTACTATCCCAGCCTGTCACTGAACGCCTCTGGCGGCTATTCGGACAGCGAAACCGATTATGAAACCATGAACAACCTTGACCAGAGCCGTTCCGGGGCCGATGCCTCCATCGGGGTGTCGCTGTCCTACACCATTTTTGACGGCAACAACCGGAAAAGAGCCCTGAAAGCGGCCCGGATCCAAAAGCAGATCTCCCAGGTGAAAACCGAAGAGATGAAGCAGGATCTGAAAAATCAACTGGCCCAGGAGTTTGAACTTTATCGCGTGCGCAAACAGCTGCTACAGGTGGCCGACGAAAACCTGAAAGCCGCTGAGCTGAATCTGGAGCTCTCCCGGCAGAAATTTGAAAACGGAACCATCAACTCGTTCAATTTCCGCGATATCCAGCAACTCTATATGGATGCTGCCTACAACTATCAGCGGGCCGTGTTCAACGTGATTCAAAGCTATCATACCCTGATGCGCCTGACCGGAGGTATCATCGAAGAGTACGAAGGCGAACAGGCCATGGAGAACCAGGAGTAGGATGAGGAAATGATTAAATGAGGAAATGGTTAAATGATAAAATGAATGCTAGAATGATTAAATGGTTAAATGCGTGAATGCTAAAATGAGTAAATAAAGGAATAAATGAAATAATCATTTCTTCATTCATGCTCTCATCTAATCTGATGCAGCTTGTTAAAATCCTGGGTGAGTTCTTTCTGTTCCAGGAAATCGTATAGGGTCATTCGTCGGATTTGGTAGTAGTCATGCCAGTAGTTTCTGAGGGCCTGGATGTAATTGCGTTTGGCTTCATCCTGCTGGCGGGCTGCCTCGTTGAGTTCCAGTACGCTGACCTTTCCAACCATGAAACGTTTTTGGGTGATGTGATATCGTTTTTGAGCCGTCCGGTTGGCTTGCTGTTTAACCTCTACCTGGTCGTCCTGCAGGTTGAATTTCATCACCCGCAGGGAAACATTCTGTTCAAATTCCCTTTTAGACCGTTTGATGTTGGTTTTGGTCACCTTTTGGCCTGACTGGGCCATCCGGTAGCGTCCCTTCCCCAGACCCCAGTCGACCAGGGGAATCTCCAGGCCAACGGTCAAGGTTTCCTGATTTTGGGGGGAATCGTAGACCCGGGCAAATTCCTCAGCTTTCTGGGTGAGCCCGAAGCTGGCGAATAAATCGGCATTGATTCCCTTATCGGCCTTGGCTTTGGCCACCCTTTGACGGGCCTGGAGCAGTTGCTTTTTGTAGTTGACCATTTCGGGATTGTTTTCCATGGCCAGCTGGGTGGCTTTGGACACGTCGATGGTCATATCCGGCACATCAGAGGGAGCTTTCAGCGATAAGTCTACCGACTGGTTGAACCCCAGGTACGAGCGCAAACGGATCTTAGCGGCACGTAAGTTGATTCTGGCCTCATTCCGGTCGGTTTCGGCATTGAGGTAGCGCAGCTTCATGCTCATGAGTTCATTCTCTGCAATGGTCCCGATCTTATAGCGTTGTTTGGAAATTTTGTAGAGGGTGTCGGCATTGGCATAGTTGGATCGGGCGATCTCCAGATTTTTTTGGGCTAACAGCAGGTCAAAAAAATAGTTGACCGCCTGGATGGTCACTTCCTCCTGGGCTGCCAGATATTCCTTCTTAGCCTGCTTGTATTTAAGCGGTTCAATTTGCTTTTCCCATTTGTATTCATTGTAAAATAGCATTGGCTGCCGGTATCCGATGCTGATGGGGGTGGAGCGATAGGAGTGAACCCGGTTGTCGCCAAACTGGTCGATGCGTTGGAGGTCGGTGTTGACAAACAATTGGCCCCCGGTCAGGCCAATGTTTTGTTGCACGTTGACATTCAACGAGGAAGTGTTGATGTTGTCTTCCACATAAGAATAGGAACCATCGGGATTTTGATATTTTTTGATGGCCCGGCTGAATTGGGGAAATTCTGAGTTCAAGGTCACTTTGGGCAAAAATTTTGCCTTGTGCGAACGATAGGCCCAGTAATCGCTCCGGAATTGATGCTTGGCGACCAGTGCATCCAATGATTGTTCCCGGGCCAGCTCAATGACTTCCCCCAAGTTCAACTCTTTATGTCTCGTTTGGTCTTGTGCCTGAGCCTTCCCAATGGCACTGCTTAACAAAACTATTACCAGCAGACGAACGGCTGTGGATACGGGTTGCATCATATAACGATTGTTTGTTATTGTTATAGTAGGTAGATCATCTGCCCTTTTGACTCCCCACTCAAAAGTAAAAAGATTTTTTTAAGCACTGAAAATTTTCCTTAAACCTTTTATGGGGCAACAATTGCCTTTTTGGGCTTTTCTCTATAGCGAACCTTTCACATAGACTGTATACAGCCCCCCTGCTGCACGGGCACTTCAACTGCTGCAGGCTTTTTTTAAGACCTTATTATAATCGTTTATTCCTGGCAATGCGGGCAGAAATAAAATCCGCGGCCCGAGCGTTTGTCTTTTTTTATTGCCCCCCCACATCGCGGACAGTATTCACCTTCTTTTCTTCGGGGAATGATGAAATGGGCCGGCATCTTCTCCGGAATGGCATGATGCTCAATGGCCGTTTGTAAGACATCGTTCATGGCGTGGAATAATCTGACCAACTGGATTTCTGACAGGTCGTTGATTTTGGTTTTGGGATGAAACCCTGCCTGGAAGCATATTTCGTCGGAATAGATGTTGCCGATTCCGGATATGAAGGACTGGTCCATCAGGGCGGATTTAATCATGCCCTTTTTCTTTTGGGCCCTTTCCATGAAGGCATCCTCTTTTAGGGCCAGGGCATCCGGACCGGCTTTCATGTATTGGCAGAAGGCTTCAATATCGTCGGTTATATACAACCGGCCAAGTTTACGGGGATTGATGAAATGCAGGCTGTACCCGTTGGTATAGTTAAATGTGGCTTTGGCATAGCCGGGTTTATCTCCCTGGTTGTATTCAAGCCAGCCAGTCATTCCAAAGTGCATGACCAAAACGGTTTCGCCCGAGGTAGGCATCAAAAGGTATTTGCCCCGGCGCTTTGCTTCGGTAAACCAATAGCCCCTGAGGGATTCTGAAAGGTTCTGGGGGCTGGAGGCAGCCACCTTTTGATCATCAATCTCTACCGCTTCAATGGCCTGGTTCAAGGCATGGGTTTCGGCAGTTCTTCTGAAAATCTCTACATCTGGTAGTTCTGGCATAGTTTGTCAATCTTATTGGGATTCAGCAATGGATCTTTAACACGAGAATTCTTTGAACAATGATATTAACTTTTAATTCTGATTATCAACACAGGCTTTATCATATGACGGATTATCCCCAAAATTCTGCTGCTTGCCATGAATTTAACCCCAATGGCCCCGCCGCAGGCAACAGAGGTAGAGGTACCCCTGAGGTTGTCTACCCATTGGTTGGGATCCTCTATGTTGCTGCCTTGCCTGGCCAAAATTTTTTATTGCGTTGAATTTAAAAGTATGAAACCTCCCTGTTAATGCAGGGTAAGTTACAAATAAATAATCAAATGTATATCTAGCAAAATGATCATTCCAATCTCTAAAGGAAATGATTATTTGATCATGATCATTGGTTCCATTTGCCCCTCAATATAAAAATAACCCTCTGTAGATTTTATCTTCCTGTTCAAAAGTTACTTCCAAAAGACACACAGCCTTTTTGTCATAGCATCGCCCCCCTGGCGTATCGGACCATTGCTTTTTTTATTTTATGAGTTACCCTTCATTTGCATCTTAGAAGCTCTTTTTTTATATTTGATAAATAGGAAGTTATGGTTTTTTTCTGTTTTGTGGCATTTAATCGTGGTTTATCAGATGGTTGGCATATTCAACCAATAAAGCTCTGTATTGTTGTAGCCATGATGTTTAACTTTAATTTTTGCAGCTTATGAAACTCAAACAATCTTTATTTTTGGTATTTATTACCGCCATATTGTTGGGGGCAGCCAGTTGTGGAGGCGGTGGTGTTGATGTGGTTGAAAGTGGCACCTATGAAGGGACCATCACTGAGGTCAATGCAGAGGAGCAGGAAATCTACGTAGAGACTCCTGATGAGAAGAAACTGGAGCTTTATTTTACCGATAGCACGGAACTCACCCAGGACGGGGCAGAAGTAGATTTCTCCGAATTGCAGAAGAATCAAAAGGTGGAAGTAACCGTAGAAAAGATGGGCAAGAAGCTCAATCCGCTAAAGGTAAAAATTCAATAGTTTTATACATGGAAGCTTTGCCCTCGATGTGGCGAACAGAGTTGATGCATCCTCTGTTCGTCCACTTTCCTGTTGCCTTATTGATTTTAGCAGCGGCGGTATTAGTCATCGCACGGTTCAACATTTTTCCGAAGCAGCGTCAAACCCTTCATTGTGCCGGATGGATTATTCTTTTCCCTGGGGTGATTTTAGCCTGGATCAGTGTCTATACAGGCATCCAGGCTGACGGGGTGGTGGGTCGTGAAGTATGTGACCCGACGGTTTTGGAAGACCACGAGCGGTTTGCCTTTTTAACCTCCTATCTTTTTACCGCTGCGGCGATAGGAGAACTTGCCGATTGGTTTTTAAAAGCAAAGACCTGGTGGAAGGGCATTCGTAAGGGTGTGGCTGCTTTGTTGGTGGTTTTGTATCTTGGTGGCGCTACCGGTATTGGGTATGTAGGGCACCTTGGAGCAAAACTGGTCTATCAACAGGCCGCTGCCGTTCATCAGCCTTCCGAAGATTGTTCGGAATTCGAATGATTCAATGGCCCCTTATATATACCCACACTTTTCTTCTGCTTCCCTCCAGGCCGGGAAACAAATTGCGATTTAATCTACCCCGCTTAGCGGGGGGCAGAGATAGCTGCCATAGAGATTACTGCTTACAACGACTCTGTTGACGCCCCCGCTTAACGTGGCAGACAAGAACATATAGCCCCCCTCGCTTTAAGACAACCCCGCTTTGTGACGTGCCTGCTTAATGAGGAGGCCGCTAAGCGGGTTTTTTTGCTTTTGTTATTGCGGACCGCTGAAGGTCTTACCGCTGATGTCGGTCAGGATAAAACGATAATCTGTCCTTTTTTTGAGCCTGATATCAGAGGGCAGCTCCAACTTCACCCTGGCTTTTGACCCCAGGGGGATTACCAGGCTGTGCTTGCCCGCTTTGATCTTGTTGATATGCGCATTGTTGATTTGCTGTTGGCTGATGTTTTTTAAATCAGCCTGATCAAACGTATGAAGCACATGGCCGGAGTTGTCCACCATTTTAACCTGGATAATGAAAGCGCCGTATGTCTCCGGCCCCTTATCGCGGTATAGCTGCAGGCTGAGGGTGGAGTCGCTGATGCGTTTATAATCCATAACCTGGATGTCGGGTTTTTTGGAATAGTTATGCAACTGGCCCCAGAGGCCACCGTGATGGACCTGGTTCATGGCGATTACATAGAGGATCACAATACCCGCTGCTGTATAAGCGGTTTTCCTGAAAAACCGGCTGTTGGAAGCGGGCAGGGGCAGGGTTAAAAATTGCCACCATCTTTTGTTGGCCAAACCCGGATTGCGCCGGTTTAGCAGGCTGTCCAGCGAATAGCTGCCACTTCCGTAGAGGGTGATCACCATGCCTATGGCCACCAGCATGGAGGCGATTTGCCATTCATCCAGGCAGGTGGGCCCCAGCCATCCTGATGTATGCATCAATCCCACGGCAAGGCCCAGCAAAAGCAATCCACTCAGCCGGGAGAGAAATCCCACGATCAAAAGGATTCCTGCTACCCATTCCGAAACCGTGAAGACATAGGTGAACACATTCATCTGCTCCGGGTTTTCCACAAAACGCCCGAGCATGCTTTTGAAAAGGCCATTGGCATGGGGGTAAAAAGTGTTGATCTTATGCCCCAGCCACTGCGGGGCTTCCATAATGTGCTTTTCGGGTACCAGCACCACCCGCCTCCAAAAGGCCGAGAAAAAAAGCCATCCGGCCACCAACCTCAAAGGAAGCATGATGGCCCCAATGTACTTGTGGGAAGAAGTTTGTTCGCTCATCATTCGGAATTTGATTTTTATGTTTTTCCACTGATTCGGGGAACCAATGGCCAGGGGGCTTTGTTCATGAATGGCCCCAAACATACTGGCAGAAAGACATGTTGCCTTTTCTCCGGATTGACCCGCACGCCCCTGAAATCCCCCGATACGGTTGCCGGTTTAAAAGATCAGCTCAGGTGTTTTGAGATTTTCACAAAAAGACCCTATTTTGCAAATCAATTTCAACCCTTGAAAAAAAAAGACCTACATGAAAATTACCATGGTAAAGAAAATACTCGAAGATGGCAATGAATGCAAGAAATGCCGTGAAGTGAGTGAAAGACTTCAAGCCCATAACGAAATGACAAAAATAGACCGTGTGGCTTATGCCGATGTTCGCCAACCCGACTCCGACGGGTTTAAACTGGCAGAAAAACATAACATGGACACCACACCGTTTTTTATCGTTGAAGATGAACAGGGTGAAACCGTTTACCGCACCTACCTCGAATTGCGCAAGCATGCCTTTAAGCAGGATCCTGACGAGCAGGATGTTGAGATTGAGAAAAAAAGACAGGCCCCGCCCGAAGACGATATGTTTTTTCTCTGATTTTTTGTTCCCTTCATAAAACAATCTTTGGGTACATACGGGTGAAGATATTTTGCAAGGATTTGAATCACAAGGTTTGTGTAGGATGTCCGGGATGAGGGGAGGGTTGTTTGATTGACCCCCAGTGTTTTGTAAGCTTTTGTAATGGATGGCTTTTATCTCCCTGAGTGTCCTGAAAAAATCTTTCAGGGAATGGGTGATTTTGAATAAAAAATGCGTATCTTTCTATTGATTTTCACCCATTAAAAGCAAAAAAATGAAATTAAAACCATTAAAAAGCCTTATTTCGGGGGTATTGCTTGCCTCCATCTTTCTTCTATCCTGTCAGTCAGAACAGTTTGAGGTGGGTTCAACCTACCATGGATTCAAACTGCTCAAAAAAGAATTCATCCAGGAAGTGAATTCCGATGTCTATTACTTTGAGCATGAGAAAAGCGGAGCGCGGTTGATGAAAATCGCCAACGACGACAAGAACAAGACATTCTGTGCCGCTTTTAAAACCCTGCCTCAGTCGGATTGTGGAACACCCCACATCATTGAACATTCGGTGTTGAACGGCTCAAAGAACTTTCCGGTGAAGAGTCCCTTTACGGTTTTAACCAAGGGATCACTGAATACTTTTCTCAATGCCATGACCGCCAGCGATGTCACGTTTTATCCGGTGGCCAGTATGAATGACAAGGATTTTCGCAATCTGATGCATGTTTACCTTGATGCGGTCTTCTTCCCGAAGATCTATGAAAATCCTAAAATATTCAAACAGGAAGCCTGGCATTATGAACTCACCGGCAAAGACAAGCCCGTAGAGTATAAAGGGGTGGTTTATAATGAGATGAAGGGTTCTTTTTCAAATCCTTCCCGGGAGCTGGGCTATCACATCGATAAACATTTGTTTCCCGATAATACCTACGGTTATTCATCCGGCGGACATCCCGAGGCCATTCCCGATTTGACCTATGAACAGTTTAAGCAGTTCCACCAGAAATATTATCATCCCACCAACAGCTATTTGTATTTATATGGTGATTCTGACATAAAGCGTGATCTGGCATTCATCCACAAGGAATACCTTTCCCAGTTCGGGCGTCTGGACAGGCGGGCTGAGATCAACCACCAGGAACCTTTCGGGAAGATGAAGGAAGTGGTTGAGTATTACCCGGTGGCGCAGTCGGCTGATACCGAGAACAAGACTTTTTTGGCGATGGACTGGGTTGCCGGGGAAGGCGCCGATCAAAAAATGCAGTTTATGATGGGTTTGCTGGCCGAGGCACTGGTCAATCATGAATCGGGGCCGGTACGCCTGGCTTTGCAGGAGGCTGGCATTGGCCGCGACATCAACGCTTATTATTCCTCCAATAAGCAGGGGGTCTTTCAGTTGACCGTCAAAAATGCCAATCTCTCTGATAAGGAGCGGTTCCGGCAGGTGGTCACCCAAACCCTTGAAGATGTTGCCCGAGAAGGCATTGACCGCGATGTGCTGCAGGGCATCATCAACCGCTATGAATTCCGGTTGCGCGAAGGCGACAACGCCCAAAAAGGCCTTACTTACCTTTTTCAGTCGCGAAACGGGTGGCTTTATGGGGATGATCCGTTTTTGAGCCTGAAATGGGAAAAGCCGCTGGCAGCTACCAAACAGGCGGTTGAGGACGGGGAGTTTGAAGAGGTGATCCGCACGAACCTTTTGAACAACCCCCATTCCTTGCTTATTGCACTGGTTCCAAAACCTGGTCTGCAGGCCGAGAGAAACCAGCGGATTGCCGAAGAATGTGCCCAATATAAAGCTTCTCTTTCCGGGGAAGAAAAGGAAAGGCTGATCAAAGAAACCGAAGAACTGATCGCCTACCAGAAAAGAAAGGATGACCCGGAAGATCTGGCCAAAGTTCCCCTGCTGTCGCTCAGTGAAATTGACAAAAAAGCCGATTATTTCGAGCTTCGGCAGAAGAAGGCCCATGGCCTTGAGCAACTCCATTACCCAACCTTCACCAATGATATCCTCTACAGCCAGTTCCTCTTCGATGCAAAGGTCATTGACCGGGAACAAATCCCATACATGCGCCTGCTCTCTTATATCCTGAGCGACCTGAACACGGAAAATTATTCCTTCGGTGAGCTCAACAATGCGCTGAATACCCACCTGGGGGGATTTTCTACCAGCCTTCGCACCGATCTTAAAGACCATAACGACGATCAGCTTCAGGCCCATTTTGTGGTCCGGACCAAGGCGCTGAATGAAAAAGCCGACAAACTCTTCGAACTCACCGAAGAAGTGCTTTACCACTCCAAACTGGATGATAAAGAGCGCCTGAAAACCCTCCTGACCAAGCATCAAGCACGACTCTACGCGATGACCCAGCGCAATGGCCTTCAGATGGCCATGACCCGCCTCGCTTCTTACTATTCCAACCAGGGGCAGTTTGATGAGCTGACCCGGGGATATAGCTATTATTCTTTCATTAACGAGCTGATGGAAAATTATGATGCCCGGTATGAAGAAATCGTGGCTAACCTCGAGGAAGTGGCCGGTCTGCTGTTCAATAAAGACAACATGATCGCCTATGTGGCCTGTAGCAAAGATGACCTGTCCAAATACAACGACGGGCTCAAGACCCTGGTCCAAAACATGCCCAATGAGCGACATCCCACCCATCAGTGGAAATTCGAGTTCGAAAAGAAGAATGAAGGGATGCTCACCTCATCTAAGGTCCAGTATGTGACCAAAGGCTATAATTTTAAGAAGCTGGGCTTTGATTACAATGGCAAGATGCGGGTGATGAACCAGATCCTCTCGCGGGAATGGCTGAACAATCAGATCCGGGTCATCGGTGGTGCTTATGGCGGTTTCTGCGGATTTTCGGAATCCGGAAACTTTTATTTTGCTTCCTACCGCGATCCCAATCTGGAGGGAACCATTGAAAACATCGATGCTTCAGCCCGTTTCCTCAAGGATTTCGACCCCAGCGAAGAAGAGATGCGGCGTTTCATCATCGGAACCATTTCCAATATGGACCGGCCCCGTTCCCCTTCCCAGGAAGGACGCACGGCTTTGTCCTATTACCTGACCCATACCTCTAAAAAAGAGGTTCAGACCGTACGCAATGCCGTGCTCTCAACCACCGTGCAAGATATCCGCGGTATGGGCGGGTTTGTGGAGAAGATCCTCAATGAAAGTGCCCTTTGTGTCTATGGCAACGAAGATAAGATCCGCTCTCAGCAACAGCTTTTTAAAGAGACTTTTACCCTGTAAACCTGCTTTTTTATTCTGAGTTTTAGAAAAGGGATGTTGCCTGGCAGCATCCCTTTTTTTGATGATCAACGGGTTGATATGGAGCATTTTACCATGGGATATTTTATTGGGGCATTTTATGATCGGATATATTATGCTGAGGCATATCATGATGGTCTGTCTGATGGAGGTCCTACTCATGGTGAATTCCCATTTCATGGTGCCTGCTGTTGTGGTAAATGAATCATCAGGGTTATGATGGGGGGCATTTCATGATGAACCATGTTATGCCGGGTCGTGTTGTGGTGTGGGGGGTTCTCATGTGACAGCTTTGCCGGGTCTTTAGGTATTAGGGCTCCATGAAGGCTCCATCTGAAGCCGACAATTGGCCCGGCAATAAAAGGTTATATAACGGGCCAAAAAATAGTTGGAATTCCAACTAAATAGCCGTAGGTTTGCCCCCTTGGATGAACAGGTGAAATTTGAAGCAATATGAAAAAGCATCGGAAATTGCATTCCGGATCGCATCCGGAAAGATACAGGGAAACCCAACCGCACCAGGAGGATCAATCCATCGGCAGGTTGATCTCCATTCTCCACCGGCAGGCGCAGGTGTACTTCCACCACAAGCTTGGCCCGTATGGATTGGGTCACGGCCAGATGCCTGTTTTGATGTATATCGTTCACCATGAGGGGGTCACCCAGCATAACATCAGCCAGCATTTCCATTTGGACCGGGGCAGCACCTCCAGTTTGATCAAGGGCCTGGAGGCCCATGGGTTTGTATACAGGCAACGGGAGGAAACCGATCGCAGGGTGTACCGGTTGTATCAGACCGGAAAAACCCAACAGCTCCTGCCCGATTTTTATGCCATTTTCCGGGGATGGACCGAGCAGTTGCTGGAAGGATTCACCGACAGGGAGCGGGAGTTAGCCTTTGACTTGTTGAACCGGATGCTGGCCAATGCCTGCCGGTATGAAAAAGGGGAGGGGCACCGATGAAAGTACGCCAGCATGATTTAACCCGGGGGGCCATTTTCCCCCTTTTTATGAGGTTGACCTGGCCTATGATTATGGGCATCATGGGGATGGTCATGTTCAATTTGGCCGACACCTATTTCATCGGCAAGGTGGGGGTGGATGAGTTGGCTGCCATGGGTTTTACTTTCCCGGTGGTGATGGTGGTCAATGCTTTGGCCCTGGGCGTGGGCATAGGAACATCCTCGTTGATATCGCGTTCCATTGTGAACCAGGACCGCAAGGTGCTGGCCGGCTATGCCACCGAAGCCATTTTGCTGGGATTGTTGATTGTTTCGGTGATGGTTGCCCTCGGGCAGTTGACCATAGAACCGCTTTTTCGGGCAATGGGTGCTTCAGACGATATTTTACCCCTGATTGAGGATTATATGCGGATTTGGTACTGGGGGATGTTGGTGGTGGTTGTCCCCATGGTGGGCAACAACACGATCCGGGCCACCGGCGATACTTTTACCCCGGGCATGTTCATGACCCTCTCGGCCATTCTGAACATCATCGCCGACCCCTTTTTGATCCTGGGCTATGGGCCTTTTCCCATGCTCTCGATCAAGGGAGCAGCAATAGCCACGGTCATCGGACGGGGCACGGGAATGGTGCTGACCCTGTACATACTGATTCACCGTGAAAAATTGATTACGGTGCATTTGCCCCGCCTGCGTGAGGTGGTGCGCACCTGGCGACGAATACTCTATATTGCCGGGCCTGCCGCTGCCAGTATATTGATCACACCCCTTTCCATAGGCATTGTTACCCGCATTGTCTCTAAATTTGGGGAAGAAGCGGTGGCGGCTTTCGGGGTGGTCTCGCGCATGGAGATGTTTTCCCTGATCCTGGTCAATGCCCTGGGTTCGGTGATGATCATCTTTGCCGGCCAAAACTGGGGCAAAGGCAAGATCGGCCGGCTGATTCGCGGCTTTAACGTGGGGGTGTTGGTAGCCCTGGCCTGGGGTATGCTGCTGTTCGTTGTGGCCCAGTTGTGGGCCCGGCCCATTGCCGCCATCTTCAGCAGCGATGCCAAAGTGGTTCGCATCACAGCCGAATACCTGCTGATTGTATCCTTTAGCTATGGTTTCCAGGGGATTTTAATGGTAGGGGTGAATGTCTTCAACGGCATCAATCGACCCCTGCCTTCTGCGGGTTTGACCTCGCTGAGGATGTTCGGGCTTTATGTGCCCCTGGCCTGGCTGGCATCGGTGTACTGGAGCCTGACCGGGGTCTTTTGGTCGGCGTTTTTGGCCAATGTGGTCATTGGCATTTTGACCTATATCTGGTTGAATCGGCATTTACGGGGCAGGAAGCAAATTCAGCGTTGAAGTTGTTTCGGCCGGGCTTGTGTTTGAGGGCTTTGCTTGTTTTGGCCAACAAAAGAAAAGAGACCCGCAGGTATTTTGGATTTGCCAATTATTTGTTAACATTGCAGGTGAACCTCAAATATGGTGGTTGAATGAAAGGCATCGAGGTTTTTGCACCGGCTACGGTTTCCAACCTGGGCAGTGGATTTGACATCATCGGGTTTCCGGTGGAAGACATCGGGGATGTGGTGGTGATCAAACCCGTTTCGCAGGCCGAGATACGTATTGTTCATCTTGGGGGGTATGGGGATATTCCCCGGGAAGTGGAAAAAAACACGGCTTCTTTTGCTTTGGGGAAGATGTTCCAGAAGCTGGAGGTCAAAAGGGGCGTGGAGTTGGAGATCTACAAGGGCATCCGCCCGGGCAGCGGCATTGGCTCGAGTGCTGCAAGCGCCGCAGCTGCCCTGACCGGTGCCAATGAATGGCTGGGCAGGCCTTTGAGCCAGCTTCAGCTGGTGGAACTGGCCATGGAAAGTGAAGGGATGGTATCGGGCAGCCGACATGCCGACAATGTAGCGCCTGCTTTGATGGGAGGCATTACGGTGGTGCGCAGTTACAACCCCCTGGATATTTTCCGGATTGAACCCCCCGGCCAACTTTACACTGTGCTGCTCCACCCCCACATCGAGGTGAAAACCCAGACCAGCCGCAAAATACTTCCCCGCCAGGTGAAACTGGAAGATGCCGTCCGCCAGTGGGGCAATGTAGCAGGATTGATTGCTGGCCTTCAGCGCGGCGACTATGATCTGATCGGCCGGTCAATGGAAGATGTCATTGTTGAACCCGCCCGCGCCCGGTTAATACCCGGTTACGATCAGCTCAAGACTGCCGCCGTGGAGGCTGGTGCCCTGAACTGCTCCATCTCCGGGTCAGGCCCTTCCGTGTTGGCTTTGTGCAAAGGCCGGGAAAATGCCGAAAAAGTCAAATCAGCCATGGATCAGGCTTACCAAAACCGGCAAATAAGCTTTCAAAGCCTGATTACCAGGGTGAACCCTCGTGGAGCGGTTGTTCAAAGAAAATGGTAGACCCCCGCGCTCTGAGACACCATATTCCCCGAAAAGGGTGTGTCATCAGGAGGTTTTAAATGCATGCTTCGCCCGGCTTTCAAAAAGCCGAGACAATGGTTTAATAAAACAAAATGTAGCACTTGCAAAATCAAACCGTTTGCCGTGAAATTTTATAACATCAATCAACCCCGCGAGCGGGTAAGCTTTCGCCAATCGGTGCTTCAGGGGGCTGCCTCCGGAAAGGGCCTCTACTTCCCCGAAAATATACCGGTCATTTCTCCATCCCGGCTGGCCGAAATGGAAAAAATGGACCTGCCCCAGCTTGCCGCCCATCTGTTGTACGAGTTTGTCCGGGAGGATTTTTCCTTTGAATCTTTTGAGGAGCTGTGTCAGCGGGCTTTCAACTTTCCCATCCCCCTTAAGGAAATTGATCCCCGGCTTTATACCCTGGAACTGTTCCATGGGCCTTCCCTGGCCTTTAAAGACATCGGGGCCCGTTTTTTATCCCAGACCCTGCAAAAATTTTCCGGCAGTTTTAACCGGGAAATCACTGTTTTGGTGGCCACTTCCGGTGATACGGGCAGCGCGGTGGCGCAAAGCTTCTTTAATGTGGAAGGCATCCGGGTGGTTTTGCTTTATCCCTCGGGCAAGGTTAGTGATCTGCAGGAAAAGACCCTGACCACCGTGGGGGGCAATGTGGAGGCCCTGGAGGTGGACGGGGCCTTTGACGATTGCCAGCAACTGGTCAAACAAGCCTTTGCCGATCAGGAACTCACCTCCCGGCTGGTGTTGACATCGGCCAATTCCATCAATGTGGGGCGTTTCCTGCCCCAAATGGTTTACTATTTCTGGGCCCTGTTTCAACTGCCCCGCGATAAACGCAACCGGGTGGTCTTTTCTGTGCCCAGCGGTAACTATGGCAACCTTTCGGCCGGGCTGATGGCCTGGAAAATGGGCCTGTCTGCGGCCCGGTTTGTGGCTTCCTCCAACATCAACCGGGTGTTTCCCGATTACCTGGATACAGGCCGCTATCAACCCCGCGATCCGGTATCCACCCTCTCTAATGCCATGGACGTGGGAAACCCCAGCAACTTCGTTCGGATCGCCGAGCTTTTTAACCACGACCATCAAGCCATCCGCCGGCTGGTGAGTTATTATGTGGGGGATGATCCACAGATCCGCCAAACAATAAGGCAAGTGGCCGAGGAAAAGGATTATATCCTGGATCCCCACGGCGCTGTGGGCTACCTGGGCTGCCAAAACCAGCTTCAGCCCGGAGAAACCGGTGTTTTCCTGGAAACGGCCCATCCCGCAAAATTTCAAAATACCGTGGAAACATCCATCCACAACAAACTGCCCCTGCCCGAATACCTGGACCGAATGTTGAAAAAACAAAAACAGGCCACTCAAATGCCGGCCGATTATCCCTCGTTTAAAGCCTGGCTGCTTGACCGCCTGGATCAACCCTGAAAATATTCCGGAAGTGCCCCCTGGCCTAGTTTAGCGCAAAAAGCTGACTGGTTCGCCTCCAATACCATCGCCAAAAGTACCCCGTGGTGAATACTTAACCGCCCAGGTGGATAGATATTCTCGCCTCAACCAGCCTGCATCTATACTATAGAAAGGCCATTCGCGTTATAATAACATATTGGGATATCGAGTCAGCGATTGGCTGGCAGCCCTTTTGATTGGCTTCAATTTTCTGTAAATTTGGGGTATATGAACCTGGCCCGGCAAATATTCGACAAAGATCTTGACAAGGTAACCCTTCAGGACCTGGAGGCGTATTTTTCGACCCCGCGCGAAGAGAGTTCCGTATTGGAGTTTAAGAGCGGCCAGGTGAAGATCAACAGCATATTCAAGGAGATTTGTGCTTTTTTGAATACGGAAGGGGGGTTGATCATTGTAGGCAGCCCGAAAGAGCGTAAGGTGCAGAAAACGGGGCGGGTTCAGCGTCGGATATGCCAGGGGAAGCTTATCCCGTCGGGCTTCCGCGACAAGCAATGGATTGCCGGGCTGATTGCTGCCAATATTGTGCCTTATCCGGCGGGCATACATATCCATGAGATCAGCGACGAGCAGGGCAATTATTTCATCTTTGAGGTGCCCCAAAGTTCCAATCCCCCGCATCAATTTTTGAATGACGGGCGGTATTATATCCGCCTGGAAAAGGAGGCCAAACCTGCCCCACATGGTTTGGTGGAAGCCCTTTTTTATAAACGGGTACGGGCCCAGCTAAGAGCCGATGTGAGCATTCAGGCCAGCCAAAGCCAAAGAGCGACCTACAACCAGGTTCAAATTGATATCCGCAATACTTCCTCTTTCCCTACGGATCAGGTTTCTTACCTGATTCGCGTGCTGAATGTGGAAGAGATCCTGCCCAACGGCGATCCCAGTGCCCAGTCTTTTTCCGGGGAAAACGGCAACTTTGAACTCCATGGTTGTGCCCAACAAGCCCTGGTCGATGAAAAAACCCTCCCCATCCGCTTTGAACTGGTCAATAAACAGGAACCCTTTATTGTCTCGGTCATCGCCTGGAATAAGGAAGCCGGCATGTTTAAACACCACGGGCTTTTTGACCCGGTCAACGGCCACTATATTGACCGTTTTCAAACCGGCGAGCCGCAGGAGAAAACTGTGAAGGACCTCTGTGATACCCTCCAGGAGATTCGCAATCAACTGTAAAACCCCACTTCAAGATTTAATGCCCGATATAAGCCATCCCCCATAAAACAGCTTTACCCTGGAACCATCTTATCTTAAAACTTACCCCTGGCTGTGGTCGTGAAATGTCGATTTTGCCTGCAAACATTTTTTTCAGGGTTGGGCTTTCTTTCCGTTGGATTTTATTAAGGTTGACCTGTCCGGAAAAGCGACTTTCCCCGAAAAAAAAGTGCATGCAATCATTTTATTTTGTACCTTGTTTACGATAGATATATTTGGTTAAACGCTAAATGTTGGTTGATTTTAATGAAGCTGTTCTATCAAATCAACAATTCTTAAGGAGGCTAGTTATTTAATTGTTTATTGATGGTCAACATATAATTATAATGATCAACCACCTTATATTATAGATGAGGCCTACAGGAAAAATTTTTCAAAACGGATTGTGTCTTTATGGAAAGATATAGCTCAAGGGTTGTATAGCTTATTTGATTAAACCGGTTTTTTGATGGATTATGATCACAGTATAGACACTGGGTTGCCCCTGGTTATCCTGCACAACACCATCAGTTTGGATGGGGCCATGAGTGGTTTTCAGATTGATGAAGACCTGCATTATAAGATGGCCACGGCATTGCAGGCCGATGCCTATCTGATCGGGGCCCATTCATTCCTCCATGCTTCCGATGAAATACCCCCGGAAGAGGAGGGGGATTTTTTGCATCCCGGATATGATCACGCCGACATCCGGCCGTTTTTACTTGTGGTCGACAGCCAGGGGCGTTTAAAGGGGAAGCTGCATTATTACCGGAAGATGTCGTATATCAAAGATCTTATTGTTTTAATCTCAGATTCAACTTCGCGCCAATACCAGGTGTACCTGAAGGAAAGGCATTATCCTTTTGTGAAGGCAGGTAAGGAGAAAGTTGAATTTAAGCAGGTTTTTCAGCAGCTTAAAGATCAGTATCATATTGACCGCATTTTGACCGATACAGGACCGGTCCTTGGCAATGCCCTTTTGGCGCAAAATATGATCGATGAGCTTAGCCTGCTGGTAGCTCCTATGATCGTGGCTAAAAAAGATGTTCCCAAGATTATGACCGACCTTGATTTGGAGTCGCATCAAATATCATTGCAGACATTGGATTGTAAAAATTTAGGCAACAACCATCTTTGGCTTCGCTATAAAGTACAAAAATAAAATACCCCAAAGCATCGGTTGATATTACCCATTCCACAGCGGGAGGGTAAAATGAAAGTCGCTGCCCTTGTCCACTTCACTCTCCACCCAAATGGACCCGCCATGTTTCTCAATGAATTCTTTGCTCAGGATTAATCCCAGCCCCGTACCTTTTTCCCTGGCCGTGCCTTCTTTGGATAAGGCGCAGTCAATATCAAAAAGGTGCTCCAAATGTTCAGGGGCGATGCCGGTTCCGGTATCGGAGACGGTGAATTGAAGTTGATGGCCGCTCTTTGTGGTGGTAACGTGTACAAAACCATCGGGAAAGGTATATTTTAAAGCATTGGTTATTAAGTTTCGCAAAACGGTTTTTACCATTTCCCGGTCGGCCAAAACCGGAGCCGAGCTTTCAGAGGCCGACTTTAAATGGATGTTTTTTGAATCGGCCGTCGGCCTGCACAATGCCTCAACTTCCCTGATCATTTCCACCGGATCCGTTTTATCTTTTTTAGGTTGAAGCTCTCCTCGCTGGATTTTTGCCCATTTCAGCAGGTTTTCCAGTAAATGGTATGCATTTTTAGAGCTATGGTGCATTTGTTCTGCCATGTGCCTGATCTTCTCAGGAGAATACTTGTCCACATTCCGGCTCAGTAACTGGCTCATGCCGAGGATGGAGTTGAAAGGATTTTTCAGGTCATGGCCGATGATTGAGAAAAATTTGTCCTTGGTGGCATTCACTTCACGGAGCTTTTCATTTTTGACCTCCAGCTCCTTCTCCTTGTTTTTTATGCGTTTAAATACCGGTTCAATCAGAATGATGCCCGTCGAGATCAGGATAGAGATGACCAGGGCTACATATTCAGCGCTTGAAGCCCCTACCGCAACCGAATCACTTTTTATCAGGGAGATCAGTGATATCAGCCTTCTCACAGCCATCAAGGTGATGGCTGTAGCGATCAGTATCCAGGAGAAGTAGCGGCCTGTCACGAAAATGAGCCGGATGGCAAAGAAAACCGCCACAAGTTGAAAAGCAATGGATATGATTAGGATGGCTATCATGAAAAAGCCTCTTTATATCAAAGCTAATCAATTTTTAGTTTAAAACCATATTTTAACGAATGAATCCCTCATGCACCGACTAGCACAAAAGGTAATGAATAAAACATGAGGGTTCCATGGCAGAGGTTACCGAGACCAACGAATTGTTTGCTATTATTATACTG
>Ga0207714_1000417_pt1 | contig 29774 bp, 25 predicted proteins | sample PonA232FremontCA_2_FD_187270 | JGI IMG/M metagenome (GOLD analysis project Ga0207714, IMG submission 187270) | Marine sediment microbial community from Fremont, CA, USA - Pond A23 Sediment 2 (SPAdes) | ecosystem: Environmental > Aquatic > Marine > Unclassified | place: USA: Fremont, California...
ACCTTCCATAGAGGCTTGGAGAGCACAAATTGGGTCAATTTCGGTAACTACCACTCTGGCACCAAATGCAGCAAGACCTTGAGCACATCCTTTTCCAACACCACCATAACCACATACAACTGCAGTCTTTCCGGCGATCATTACATCAGTAGCTCTCTTAATTCCGTCAATTAGAGATTCACGGTTACCATAGTTATTGTCAAATTTAGATTTGGTAACTGAATCATTTACATTGATAGCCGGGAATAACAACGTACCTTCTTGTGCACGCTGATATAAACGGTGAACACCTGTAGTTGTTTCTTCAGAAACACCTTGCAGTTCTTTGTTAGTTCGAGTCCACTTGTCTTTGTCCTGCTCCTGTATTTGTTTTAGTCTCCTTATTAACGCTTGCTCATCCCATGCTTCTGCTTCTTTGTTTAGAATAGAAGGATCTTCTTCTGCTTGCTGACCTAATGTTACCATTAACGTAGCATCTCCACCGTCATCAACAATAAGGTTCGGTCCTTTTCCACCCGGGAAAGACAGTGCCTGAGCTGTACACCACCAGTATTCATCAAGCGTTTCACCTTTCCAGGCAAAAACAGGTACTCCGGTTTCTGCTATTGCTGCGGCAGCTTCATCCTGAGTAGAATAAATATTACAACTTGCCCATCTCACATCGGCACCTAATTCTGTGAGTGTTTCAATTAAAACAGCTGTTTGTGTTGTCATATGGAGCGAACCTGTAATTCTAGCTCCCTTTAAAGGTTTGTCTTTCCCATATTTTCTCCTTAATTCAAGCATTCCGGGCATCTCATGTTCAGCAAGCTCCATGTCTTTTCTCCCTAGTTTTGCTAAGCCCAGATCCTTTACTTTGTATTCCAAATTTTCATCAATCTTATCCAAATAACTCATTTTACTTATTTTTAAATGTTTAATAATTCTAATTTTACATAATTGATCATCAAAATTAACAATTAATTTGATATCAATTCACTAATTCTTAAAATGAAAAATACCCCAGGTAAGGTTGCCATCTTTTCCACCTTTTACCCAATGACGCAGGCCACTTTTCATATTTTCAATATACTCTTTAGAAACATAGCCATCTAATTTATCTTCATTCTCTTCAGTGGCTTTTAAAACCCTTGCATAATGATTTATGAGGTTTTCAGGCATTTCCTCAAAAGCTTTTTCCTGCATACCTAGTTTCTTACAGGTGTCCCGGTAAAATTTAGGCGAACCAAGAGAAGATAAACTAATTCTGTCATAAATTGGTTGTAACACTGATTCGTTACAATTGTCTGTTTGCATAGGATCAGTAAAAATTAAATCACCTCCTGGTTTCAGCACTCTTTTAGCCTCTTTCATCACCTTTTCTCTGTCATCGCTATGAAGAATAGCATCTTCAGACCATACAACATCAAATGAATTGTCTTCATAGGGAACATCATCAAAACTACCATCGATGATGTCGATAAGGTGATCCAAGCCTTGTTCTTTATTCATCTTTCGTCCACGTTCATTTTCAGCTTCACTGAGATTAATGACAACAACCTTGCAACCGAATTTTTTAGCAAGATGCCTTGCTGAGCCGCCAAAACCACCACCTAAGTCAATAATTCGTGTGTTCTCATCAATTTTGTCAGCATACTCCGCCATTCGGTCAATAGTGCGCCTGCTTGCTGTATAAATATCTTCATCAGAATAGTTATAAATTCCCAGATGCAAATCTTCGCCACCCCAAATCCTGTAGTAAAAATTGTCTGCATCCGTACTGTTATAGTAACTTCTTGCAACTTCTACTTCTTCAGAATATTTTTTTTCAGCCATAAATACCTCCTATTTATTTTTTTTCTTAATTAAAATTCGAACATTCCCTCTCTGTAAGCATTCATGTAATTCTCACAGAATGGGTCACGTCCTAATAATGTTTCTGTAGTTATAATATTGGCCATCATTTTTTTATCGAGTGGATTCATGATAGCAGAATCCAAACCTTTAGTAACCGCCATTGTCATAAAAGTCTGATTGGCGTGTTTCCTTTTAGGAATACCATAGGAAATATTTGAAAGTCCACATATTGTATGAACACCTTCAAACTCCTGATTAATAGCTTCAATCGTATTTAAAAATTCTACACCAAATTTATCTCCGGATCCTATTGGCTGCACTAATGGATCCACATAAATATTATCCAATTTCATATTATTCTGAAGCAAACTGTTGATCAGCCTGTCGGCAATCTTCATTCTGTCGTCTTTGGTATAAGGCATCCCTTCATCACTCATACATAAGGCTATAACTTTCATATCTGTGCCTCTTAACACGGGAAGCATTTTCTCCCAACGATCCTTCTCCAGCGAAATAGAATTCAGCATCGGTTCGCCTCTATGGACTTTTACAGCTTCTTCCAAGACTTGTGGATCAGGTGTATCAATACAACACGGCGCATCTACATTTTCCTGTACGGTATTGATTAACCATTTTACATAATCCAATTCCTGTCCGACAAATATGCCTGCATTCACATCGATGAAATCTGCTCCATGATCAGCTTGTTCTTTAGCAACTCTGGCTATTTCATCATAGTTTTTTTCTTTGATTTCATCTCGAATTTTCTTTCTACTGGCATTAATAAGTTCTCCAACTATTTGCATTGTTATTCCTCCTATTTTAAAAATTCGTTTTGTTTTACTTTACAATTAGGTTCTATATAGATAAAGTCAGTTTTTTCATAAGGTCCGTATAGCATTTTCCTGAAATACTCATCAGACCCATTATATTCAATAAACTTTTTATTAAAGTAGGAAGCATTTTCTTTTGCTCGTTCTCTGTACTTCTCGGTATCTCCTGCTCCTGTATTAATAAAACTTATATATTCATAATTACGGATTTCATACTGCATCGTCTCTTCTGCCATTTCTCTCCCAACCCGTCTGGTATATTCATTCTCTATCAACCCCAAAGGATCTTTTTCGTTGTCTATCCAACTTGGTGTTAGATGATAAGTACCCGGATGTTTCGAAAAAATGTCATGGTATTTTTTCCTGCTTCCCAGATAAAAAGCCACACAATCATGTGTCCTTGGTATATATAATCCCTGATTCGGAGCTTTCAAACCCACGATTCCATTAGAACACAATCCATATCCTAATATAACCTTTTCATTATCATCATTAACGCTGTCCAATGCCTGCTGAATAAAGTTTACCATCTTATGTGGTGCGCGATGGAGATTCTGGGGCAAATATTCGATATCTACCTCATCTCCTTTACACCTAATATTTTCTATTTCTGGTTTTATGCTTCCGCAAGCAATAATCTTCTTCATAATTGTGTCAATTAATCTTCCATGTCTTTCCTGTCCGATAATTTAGGATTTCCTATAGCTCTTGCTTCATAACGAGTAAGGGAACCCTCTTTTTTTCTATCCACTTCAACAAAGGGATCTGTAGCTCCTGCTTTTAACGCTGCTTCTCTTGAAAGTCTTCTGGCTTTTTCCTCAGCATAATCACAGGCATCCTGATACTCGTCAAAATTCTTGCTTTTCCCTTCAAATTTAACCACATAGCTATACTGTGTATCATTTTCTCTGATAAACACAATTGCTTCCCTGACTTCTGTAACGGATCCGGAAACCGCACCAACGGCATTAGCAACATTTGCAAATTCAGGAAGAACAAATTTTGTATTAACCAATTTGGCTGCTTTTTTTAAGAAATGCCTTGCCGGAGCTCCTGAGCCAATAATGGGATATCTGCTATCAGCATTTATGGATAAGAAATTATTATCGCTGTATAAAATTTCATGCAGCATCCATCTCCCCCACTCTCCATCAATACTTCCTGGCATTTTGGATGGATTAATATTCTGACAAGCCAGGAAAAGTATAATTTCTTCCACTATCATATCAATTATTTTATTGAAAACAGATTCAATAAAATCTTTTCTGTTCGTATGGTAGATATTGCAATAATAATCCGTTGCAGCTTTTGCTGTTTCCCTGTCCCACATATCCATAGCGCCTTCAACATGAAGCAAATCAGAAGGATTTAATGAAGCACATTCCAGTTTTCCCTGTTGAATGAAATCGTTCATTTTCAGGTGAGAGGGATGAAACACTCCAATTTTCTTCATCAAATCAGAAAGACGCGTTGGTTTTTGTATAAGTTCAATTACTTGTTTTTGTTTATCGGATAATGATTTAAAAACATCCTCTTCTAATGGGCGGTGTAAATACCAATATTCTGTATCAAAGGGATTCTGTTTAACAAAGGGACCCCGGTTCAAATTTTGAATTTCTTCAGCCACATGTTCATGGTGCACAGCTATTTGAGATAAAGCCCTGACTCTGTCCGGGCCTATAACAAGTTCATTTTTGGGGTTATATCCAATTCTGCTATCACATCCGACGCTAATAGTTCTTATTCTTGCTGCCTCAACTGCTGTTTCGGTATTGCCAACTTTAGCACCCTCTTCGGAAATAACTACTTTGGAGTCCTTCACCAAGGCCATATCTGTAGTTGTACTACCCACATCGACAACCAGAGAGGAGTTGTTATCTGATAAGAAGCGGCCACCAATTGCACTGGCAGCAGGGCCGGAAAGGACGGTTTCAACAGGTTTTTTTACTGCTTCTGTATAAGGCATTAATGTGCCATCGCCCCTTACAATCATTAGCGGGGCTTCTATTTTTAGATCCTTCAGTGAGTATTGTACTGCCTGTATAAAATCTTGCATAACAGCTACCAACGAAGCATTAATAGAGGCAGTTGCTGCTCTTTTTATGGAGTCTAATTTTGTAGAAAGCTGATGAGCCATCACTACAGGCAAATCAGAATTTTCCTGAACTATATTAAATGCTTTTTCTTCATGTTCCGGATTAAGCGGGCTGAAATAACTGGATATTGCAATTGCATCAACCTTATCCTTCACATCTTCTACCCAGTTTCTAATTCCTGTTTCATCAAGCGGAGCGGCTTCAGCTCCTTGTGCAGTATGACCGCCCTGATAAAAGGCAATTTCTTCTGTTGACATTTTATCAATCAATCCATAGCTTTCTACCAAATCCTTATCATATCCTATAAGAATCAAACCCACTTTACGGGCTTTACCTTCAGCAACGGAATTAGTAGCCAGCGTACTTGAAATGCCAACAAGTTTAATATTATAGTCTTCCTTGATATCTAATTTTTGCAGAACCTTAATAACGCCTTTTTTCAGATCATCACGTGTAGTGAGTGATTTTGCCGCAGACACAACTTTCCTTGTGCCGTAATGCAAAAGCACTCCGTCAGTAAAAGTACCACCTGTATCTATTCCAATTACGTATCGGTTCATATTAATTGTATCAATTAAAAATTAAAGAATTGATACAGAGAGAAAGACAGAAACTGCCTTCCCTCTGCAAATCAATCTATCTAAGGCTTATGATTAACTATTCTATCCGTTCTTTATACGTTCTTCTGATTCCTTCAGAATATTTTCTATTTCCTGATCTGCTTTATCAGGAACTTTATCTCTCGGGCCTTCATAATTATTAATCAGATCACGTGTTTTTTCAAGCACACGGTCTTTGAGGGTTTTTTCCTCTTGTTCACTCCAATCTTCATAGCTGTTTCTATCCATCAACGTAGGCATCCAATAATCCCTGAAATGATTCATCGTATGATCTTCGTATAAATAGTGTCCGCCAGGGCCTACGTTATTGATTTGTTCCACAGCTAATGTATCTTCACTCACTTCAATTCCTCTTTCAACTACTCTTGCCATTGCAATAAGCTCATCATCCATAACTGTCTGGAAAATATCACCTGTTAAACCTGATTCGGTATAACCATTATCATGAACAAAGTTAGCACCGCTCATCATAGCAGCATTTATTGAGAGACTGGCTTCCATAGCTGATTGCATATCCATTTTCTTTGTATCGGTACAACCAGAAGTGGAATACATAGGTAATCCGCAATAATGCACTACTTCAGTATGGGCTGCACTTAATAAGCTCAACTCAGGTGCACCATAAGAGTAAATAGAATAACGCATATCAAGAATTGATTGTACACCGCCAATAATAACACAAGTTCCAGGATTTATTAACTGGGCAGCAATAACACCTACCATTGATTCAGACAATGCAACCACCAGCTGACCAGCGTGTGTTGCCGGAACTGTACCTCCACCAATAGCACATGGACTGTAAACTTGTGGAATACGATGCTCGGCACAATACATCACTTTATCAATAGCATGATAATCACTAACAAGCGGAGAAATTGGCTCACCATAGAAAATAAAATTCGGTCGCTGTCTAAATTCTTCTTCACCACCTGCCATTGCAATTGCCATGCGATGTTGGTCATGAACACCTTCTCTGCCAAAAGCCCAACTCATAATTGGTGTGGTTGTATTCCTTACCATATCGGCAAATTCGTACACATCGGCTAATCCGTTACTAACGTCACTTATGGAGCCAAGGGACTGTACATACCCCATATTAGGCAAAGCATCGCATACTTTAGCTACCAGGGATGCATCTTTGCGCAGGTATTTTCTTCGCTCTAAAGTTTCCGTATCAATGAAATTCGGCGGTGTCGGACCAGGCCCAAAATAACTTCTTTTTTTCTCAATTGTTATTTTTTTGGAATCATCACCATTCCATGGAAAAACCTCTGTAACTGGAGGCACAGTTGATAATGCCTGAAGAATAACTTCCGGTGGGAAATAAACCTTCACGCCATCCACTTTACATCCGGCTTTCTTAAATAAATCCCGTGCACCTTCATGATGTACGTTTGCACCGGTATATTGCAATGTCCGGAACATTCCGTTATAAATTTTTTCTTTTTGATCTTCCGAAAGAATTTCAAAATGTGGACTTTGCTGTACTGTATAATTTGTTCTATTATTTACCATATTCAAATTTTTTAATGATTCGATAAAAAAGAATCAATTAGGAATGCCTTTTATCGGCATCAGCTATGATCTTATGCAGTTCTTGTTTCAACTTATCTTCAATAGGTTCTGGCTGATGAGTTTTTAAAAGTTCATCAGTTCGTTCTTTCACTCTGTCAGACATCGTTTTTGAACCATCAGCTTTCCAGGTTTCATAATCGCCCCTATGCTGTAATTTAGGCATAAACCATTCTTTCCAGTGTTCAAAGGTATGGTCAGTGGTTACGTATTCGCCACCCGGACCTTGTTTCTCAATAAGATCGAGAGCCAGGTGATCTTTATCTGTATTAATACCTTTTCCGAACTGTCTTACCATTCCCATCATCTCCTCATTAAGAACAAGACTTTCTAATGATGCGTTTGTCCCGTGGTCAATATAACCAACATCATGAACAAGATTAGCACCAGAAAGATAAGCATAGAACAAGTTCATCATTTGCTCTGCAGAAGCCTGCTCATCTAATATTTTAGAATCACTACAGCCACCAGTTGAGAACATAAGCAAGTTCAACCATTTAGCAATATCTGTATTTGCTGCAGAAGCAAGAGAAAGTTCAGGAGCGCCATAAGAATACGTAGATTTTTTCATATCAAGCAATGTGGTAACTCCCCCCATAACAAGTGGCATACCAGGATTCTTCAAATGACAAAGAACTGTAGCCAACAAGGTTTCTGCAAGAGATTGCACTAACATTCCCGCAATAGTTGCAGGAGCAGTAGCACATGAACTTGGACATGGCGTGTACATTGCAGGGATTTTCTTTTCTGCAGCAAAAAGCAATTTCTCCACAGCAGTACGGTCATTCTTAAGAGGTGAAATTGGTTCAATATATGCAACGAACATTGGATTCAAACGGAATTCCTCTTCACCGCCCTGGATTAAACTTGCCATTTTCCACAGGTCTTCTAATCCTTCTCCATCGACGCTGGTAACAACCATTGGTTTGGTATTGTTATCGAGCATTGCCATAAACTGGTGTCGATCATAAGTTTGCGGATTTGGTGCATCACCTACGATACCATGAGACATGAAAAAATCATAATTTGGCAATGCATCAACCAATTTCCCTGCATTGTTTACATCCTGATAAGTTGTTCTTCGTCTTTTACCGGTTTCGCGGTCGTAAGTAAATGGCAGGTCTGACCCCGTTCCAAAAGCAACGGTATCTTTTTGTAAATGTAGAGAACGTTTTCCGTTTCTACCTTTAAGAGTAATTTTTCGTGGATAAAAATTCAAGGCTTCTTCTACCATTGTAGTAGGTATTCTTACATTGTTTCCACGCACAACGGCATTACTGTTTTTAAACAACTCTAAAGCCTCGTCCTGATAAATATTTCCACCTGTTCGCTCTAACACTTCAAGGGCAGAATAAAAAATCTGTTCTATCTGATCCTCGGAAAGTACTCGGAATTTAGTGGATTTATTTATTTGCTGATTCATTTTCATAAATAGTTCCTTTCTATTCTTTTTATTTAAAGAATTGTAACTTGTAATCAAATCATTCTGAGTATCTTACTTCGCAAGACACTCAGAATGAAAAACTTAAAAAGCTTATAGACTTTTCCCGAATAATTTACAAATTATTCCTGTCTTCGACAGCGACTAAGATAACCTTCGGTGAGCTCACTTCTTTACGGTTCATTAATTTTTTGATAAAATTTACGTTCATCTAAGTCGGGGTTAAATTTTATTATTTATTCTTTTCAAAATACTGATTAGTGATTTCTACAGCACTACCAGCATTTGGTGCATAAATATCTGCGCCAATTTCTTCAGCAAACTCTTCAGTTACTGGTGCCCCTCCGATAGTAACTGCTACCTGATCACGAATTCCGGCTTCTTTCAATGAGTTTATAACCTCACCCATTCTCGGCATAGTCGTAGTCAGAAGCGCAGACATTCCAAGGACATCAGGTTTATGTTCTTTTACTGCATTAACAAATGCTTCGTTTGGCTGATCAATTCCAATATTAATTACCTTATAACCAGCACCTTCATACATCATTCCTACTAAGTCTTTTCCGATATCATGCAAGTCACCGGCAACTGTTCCTATCACTAATGTACCTGCATTCCCTAAGTCACTGTCTGACAATTTGGGACGCAAGATGTCCATCGCACCACTCATTGCTTTAGCACAACGTAGTACTTCAGGCATAAACATATCACCATCTTTCCATTTTTGTCCAACAGCATCCATTCCTGGAAGCAATCCCTGATTCAGTATGTTTACTGGTTCTGAACCAGATTCAATTGCTTCATTTGTTTGATTCTTTAATTCATCAACTTTTCCTGCGATTAAAGTTTCAGTAATTTTTGTTAAATCCATACTCATAATTCCTCCTTTTTTATAGTTTCTTTATATCCATAATTTTTTTGTCAAATTTTAACAATTTGAACACAATTTATATTGGTAAAAGTATTAATTGAAATAGCTAATAAACGGAATATAAATTCCGGAGATTGATGTTTGATTTGGTTAAGGCTAAAACGGCCTTTGGAATACAATAAGAATTAAAAACTAAATTACTTCTACAGAATTTTTTTGACATCAATTTATAATTATTTGATAAACAGATTTATATAAATAAATTAATTTTTTATTCAGTGCAAATATCTATAATTTATGTATAAGATCAAAATAATTTAGGTGCGAATCTCGAAAATCAGATAAAAAATGAATAGTAAAATCTCGTATTTTAATAAATTTCAGTAATATATACACTTAAGTGATTTAAATCATTTCTTTATTACAACTTGTTTCATAAGCATTCAAGCGCCAATTCAAAAATAAACCATAGCGCTCATAATCAAGCATTTGAACACAAACCCATCTGGATCATTAAAAAAATTCGTACAGAATCTTTTATAATAAATTGATGATTCCTGTCTGTTTTGAAATTTCTATTTAATGGCCTATAAATTCAACAGATACAATCAATAACAACCCTATATCAGCTCAACATTTTTTATACGATAAAACTAAATTACATCGCTTAAAGATTACTTGAATAACATAATTAAAGCGATTTTCACCCATCATAATTTAAAATTATCGTATAAATATTTGCATTAAGATAATAAATACTTAATTTTGCAGAAGTGTTTTTGGTGAAAGGTATATCTTCCGATATGCCTTTTTAAAAGGGAATCCGGTTAAAATCCGGGGCAGTACCCGCTACTGTGAGTTCCTTAAAACTTTTACCAACCTTGCCACTGTTCTGCAATTGCCGGACGGGAAGGCCGTAAAAGCGAGCTCTAAAAAGAGCATGGAACGAGCCAGGAAACCTGCCAAAGCACAAATAGCATCATAGCTTGCGGGTAAAAAGCTGTGGTCGGGAAAAGCATCAAAACCTTTTCTTCGTCATTTCTCCCGTAAATAGCTTTGATGGATTTAATCAACCACAGAAAAGTATTCTGTAGAAACGTTTTGAAATGTTTAAAACAAAACTGATTAAACATCAAATGAGCAATCCTGTTATTGGGTTATTTATCATACTCCTCATACCTGCTTTAGCTATAGAGCGGTTATTTTCCCTGTTTTCAAAAGAAGTACATAAAACCGAACATGTAAAGGTTGTTGACAAAGCCACCATGAATGAATTTAAGACAAATAAAGGCAAAAAAAATCTGAAAAGTATCTATCATCTGTCGGCCAATGATTGTCAACGGGGAAGTGATGCACAGCGAAACCCGGCTATAGAGATGATTAAGAATACTGAGGTACAAAACAGAAGCCACATAACCTTAATTGATGATATTATGCGGAGAAATGAGCGGTTCAGATCAAAATTCTATGTTTGCCAACAATTCAACAATGAAACCAATCCAAAAACGCAATACAGTATTGGTGGAAATTACAAAATGATAAATCAAAGCATTTGTATAAATAAAAAAACCCCATGGCCGCCACCATGGAGTTCAAAATCTATTAATCCTAAAAGCGAATTAATATGGAAACAAAATTAAAACAAAAATCAGAAAATCAATCAATCAACCAACAAAAATCTGACTTGTACAAAGAGCAGTATGATGAAAATTTTGTTGACAAATGGGACCAACTTATCGACTGGAACGCCCGTGGTAAGGGTGAAGGAGATTTTTTTATCAAAGAACTCCAAAAAAGGGGATGTAAAAAAATACTTGACGCAGCGACAGGAACAGGTTATCACTCTATTAAACTTCAACAAAACAATTTTGAAGTACACAGTGTCGACGGAAGTGAAAATATGCTGATGAAAGCTTTTCAGAATGGGAAAAAACAAAACCTCATTTTGCGCACAATTCATGCAGACTGGCGTTGGCTTTCCAGAGATATTCATGAGAAATACGATGCCGTGATCTGTCTTGGCAATTCGTTTACGCATCTCTTCAAAGAAGAAGACAGGAGAAAAACACTGGCAGAATTTTATTCTGTTCTTAAGCACGATGGCATCCTTATTCTGGATCAGCGCAACTATGATATTATGCTTGATGAAGGCTTCAAAACCAAACACAGCTACTATTATGCTGGTGATAATGTTAAAGCTGAACCTGAACTTATTCGGGACGATCTTGTGAAATTTAAATACCAATTCCCCGATAAATCAGAATTTTACCTGAATATGTTCCCTTTGAGAAAAGCTTACACGAGGAGACTTATAGAGGAGGCCGGATTTCAGAAAATAAATACATACGGAGATTTTCAGGAAACATACAGGACGAAAGATCCGGATTATTTAATACATATTGCAGATAAAATGTAAAACAAATAATTAAAACATAAGCCGCGGAAGGATGTTAATCCATACTCATAATTCCCCTTTTATACGTTTTTCCGTGGCTTTAAATTTTACAGCAAAATGGTAAAAACATGTCCGCATTGCGGCAACAAATTCGATTGTAAAGAAAATGACATTTATAACTGCGATTGTTTATCAGTTAATCTTTCGCCCAAGTCCCGTGCATATATTGCATCACATTACAATGAATGTCTTTGTGTAAAATGTCTCAGATATTTTGAAGAAACAATAAAAGTTAGCTCATAATTTAACATTAACTCAGCATACAACTAAAATTAATTCAAAAGGAAAAAACTACAAAACCAAGTTTATGAAGAAAGAATGGACCGTTTTTTTAACTGCAATCATGTTTTTCACGCGCCTACCCGTGGGCAACATTCCATACTCAGAAAAATTCCTCAACAGCAGTTCAAAATATTTACCAGTCATCGGCTGGATAGTTGGCGGAGTAAGTGCACTGGTTTTCGCAGGACTAAACATTATTCTTCCATCAACTATAGCTTTGGTTTTCAGCATGGTTGCTTCTGTTCTGCTTACAGGGGCTTTTCATGAAGACGGTTTTGCTGATACCTGCGATGGTTTTGGCGGCGGATGGACAAAAGAGAAGATTCTTACCATCATGAAAGACTCCAGGATTGGAGCCTACGGAATGATTGGCATGTTCTTCCTTTTGCTGACCAAATTCTTAACTCTGAATTCCTTTCAGGCTGATATTCTTCCATTCGTCTTAATTATCGGTCACACGTTTAGCCGATTCTGTGCAACTTGTTTCATGTTCTCCTACAATTATGTAAGAGAAGATCAGACAAGCAAATCAAAACCCTTAGGAAAAAAAATAAAAACGGGTGAATTTATTTTTGCTCTTATTACCGCACTCCTCCCCTTCCTTTTACTTCAATCTGCTTGGGTATTTATTATCATTCCATTTATCTATCTCGTTCATGTTTTCTTTGCACGCTACATAAATAAATGGATTGGAGGTTATACAGGAGATTGTCTGGGAGCAATGCAACAATTGAGTGAGATTAGCGTTTATGTATTCCTTATCATTCTAATACACTCAAATTTAGGCATATCATGATAATCTATCTAGTAAGACACACCAAGCCTGATGTTGCAGAAAACACCTGTTACGGGCAATCAGACATAAGTGTTATCGAACAAAATTTCCAACAGGAAGTATTGAGGATGAGAGCTATTCTTCCTGTAAGCAAATGGGATACAATATATACAAGCCCGCTAAAAAGATGTTTATGGCTGGCTAAAGCACTTGCAAGGGCAAACTGTAGAATAAGCACAGATGATCGTTTAAAAGAACTAAACTTCGGTAAATGGGAATTACAAAAGTGGGATGACATTGATGACAATGAAATGATTGAATGGGGGCAGAATTTTATTGATAAAAATCCACCTGACGGCGAAAGTTTTGCCCGGCTCTATGAACGTTCGGTTGAATTTTGGGAAGAATTAATTAGTAAAAAACACCGTACCACAGCTGTATTTACTCATGGCGGAGTAATGAAATCAATTCTTACGCATATTCTGGAAATGCCCTTAAAAAAAAGCTTCGCTTTTCATCTAAACTACGGTGAAATTATCAAAATTGATACCAACGAAAACCAAATGTACCAGGTAGAATTTTTATCCAGCTCAAAAAATTGCTGAAAATGGGAAAAATAACATTAATCACCGGAGGACAAAGAAGTGGCAAAAGTCGACACGCCAAACAAATGGCTCAGGAAATGAGTAGTCAACCCACATATCTTGCAACCTCACGAATATGGGACAAAAATCACGAAGAACGTATTAAAAAGCATCAGGAAGACAGGGGAAAACAATGGACAACAATTGAAGAGGAAAAACATATCAGCCAACATGACTGGAATGGAAAAACTGTTCTAATGGATTGCGTAACGCTTTGGTTAACAAATTTTTTCTATGACAATAATAACAATATTGAGATATCACTGAAACAAGCCAAAGATGAACTAAAATCAATACAAGAACAAGATACACATTTTATCATTGTCTCTAACGAACTTGGAATGGGAGGGCATCCGGAGAGCGCTATACAGATGAAATTTAATGACCTACAGGGTTGGATGAATCAATTCATTGCAGAATTGGCAGAAGAAGTCTACCTGATGGTTTCCGGTATTCCGGTGACGATAAAAGGATAAGTATATGAAAGGTTTTTGGCTGTTAGCTGTTAGCTGTTGGAGGTTAGCTGTTGGGGATTAGCCCATAGCATTTGGTCTTTGGTTGCTGGGTGGTAGAAAAAGCGTTAAATCAAATTACGGTGAAAGCATCAGAGGAGGGATTGCTAGTCGCGCTTAGCAACGGGAAGGGACAGAAATTAAATTCCATAAGTAACAAATTATATGAAACTTATGTGCTTTAAAGAAGTGCATGACAATGATAGAATAGAAAAAAAATTTAAAAGAGTGCAACCCTTAAAAAATCGATTATGAATTTTAAAGTAGACAAACCAAACGATGAAATCAAAAATCAACTGGCTCAGAAAATAGATAACAAAACCAAACCGCCTGGATCATTAGGTCGACTGGAAGAAATAGCCAAAAAAATTGGGTTAATTCAGCAGACAACCGAACCACAATTGTCAACACCAACCATTTTAGTTTTTTCCGGTGATCATGGCATTGCAACCGAAGGTGTAAGCCCCTTTCCCCAAGAGGTTACTCAGCAAATGGTTTTAAATTTTATTAATGAAGGCGCTGCTATTAATGTTTTTGCAAAACAAAACGGTATTGACATAAAAGTAATTGATTCAGGTGTAAAAGGAGATTTTGACGAAACTTCCAAACAAAAAATCATAAACCTGAAAATAGCAGAAGGAACAAAAAGCTTTCTCCATGGGCCGGCGATGACCAACGAACAATGCAATGAGGCTATTCAGAAAGGAGCTGAAATGGTTCAGGAGTGCTATGAAAACGGATGCAATGTTATCGGATTTGGTGAAATGGGCATCGGGAACACCTCCCCTTCAGCAATGTTGATGCACCTTATCACGGGAGAGCCTCTGGAAACGTGTGCAGGAAAAGGCACAGGACTCAATAGTGAAGGGGTGAGTAAAAAACGAGAAATCCTGGCAGAATCACTCAGGCATTACCATCAGGATGGTTCTCCGGTTGAAATGCTTACCCATTTCGGCGGATTTGAACTGGCAATGATCGCGGGTGCATTTCTTAAAGCTGCCGAAAATAAAATGACAATTATGGTTGATGGGTTCAATGTAACTGCTGCCCTGCTCGTTGCTCAGAAGATAGAACCAAATGTACTGGAATATTGCATTTTTGCCCACCAATCGGATGAGAAAGGCCACCAGAAAATGCTTCAACACCTCAATGCAGAACCTTTGTTACACCTTGGCATGAGACTTGGAGAAGGTACTGGTGCAGCTGTGGCATATCCGCTTATAAAAGCCTCCGTAAATTTTTTGAACAAAATGGCATCCTTTGAAGAAGCAGGAGTCAGCAATACAGAGTAAGATTAAATATTTCATGTTCAAGGTTCGCGGGTATTTTCGCGGGGGCAACAAGTGGAATTGCAAATTCCGCTTAGCAGCAGAAAGCAGGTGCGAGCAAATAAACGTCTTTGATTTTTTAGTTTTGTCTTGTTTAAAAAATGCCCGATGCAATTTTTTGTTGTCGGGTATTTTTGTGTTTGTTTAAGGTTTCATGTTTGCAGCAATTTTAGAAAGAGCCTCTTACGTGAAGTTCAATATTGAAAATAAGCTTCCTTACACTATTACTCATCCTTTATTCCCCCGGGTAGTTCATTAAGTATTTGTTTATAATAATCCATTAAACGTTTTTCAATAGGAATGATTGCATTCAAGAAACGCTGCATGTTCTCAACATATTCCTTATAGCTGACATTCGATTTAACATAGATATTCTTGTTAACATATTCTTTAACAAATGATTCGTAATAATTCTGGTAATGATAGAGATTAGCTATCTCTGACACAACATCGTAATCCATGTAAGTTATGGCTTGTGTTAGTTTTGCCGTTTCCCATGAGGTGGAACTTATTATTTTAAAGTCTAAAGACAGGGAAAAGTTATCCTGTTCATACTTCTCAGTAGATAAAGAATTCACACTATCTAGCCTGGATACCATCATTTTATGTGAATCAATCATTGCTTTTACCCTAGCACTATTCGTATCAATTTCAGCCCGTATATTAGTAATACTCTGGCTGGCAAGCTTTTGATTATTTTGATTATCCTTCCACTGATTAAGCATTAATCCAAGAAATACAGCGAAAGTAACTGAGATAAACTCAATTAATAGCTTTTGGTTTATTTTTATATTTTTTAATTTCATTGTCTGTTGTAGTTTTAGCTATGAAAATTTATTAGTAATTTAAAATGAAGAATAAAGATAAAATATTTTATTGAAACGGTAGAAGTTTAGTGTTTAATGTTGTCAGATATCTTAGCGGGGCATCGGAGCGGAATTGCAAATTCCGCTCAGCAGCAGGAAGGTTGTTAACATCCACCGGAAGGCATGAGGCTTGATATAAGTATTATTTCAGCAGGAGAAACGGAATTGCAAATTCCGCTCAGCTAAAGTGTGATCAATAAAACATAAACATTTTTGATTTTTTAGTTTTGTCTTGCTCAAAATGCCCGATACAATTTTTTGTTATCGGGTATTTTTGTAGATGTTTAAGGTTTCATGTTCAATGTTCGCAGCTATTCTCGTGGGGCATCGGAGCGGAATTGCAAATTCCGCTCAGCACCTTTAGCGTCTTAAATGCACGAATAAAAAAGGCAGAATCCTGATTATCCAATAGCTTTTGCACACGACTCTCCAGCCAGCCAGCCGGTGGAATAAGCAATTTGCAAGTTGAACCCCCCGGTATCCGCATCCAGATCGATGACTTCGCCGGCAAAATACAGGTTATTAATTAGCTTTGAACCCATTGTTTTAGAATCTATTTCGGTTGTAGGTATACCGCCGGCTGTAATTATTGCTTCCTTAAACGAGCGGGGGCCTTTAACCTGCAGGGTGAATTCTTTCATAAACATCTTCATCCTCCGCCTTTCTTTTGATGTAATCTGATGTCCCTCTTTTGAGGGCTCAATACCTGTTTTTTCAAAAAATACAGGTATCATTTTCTTTGGGAACCATAAGCTGGCAATATTCTCAACCTTTTTCTTCGCATGCTCTTCCAAATCACGTAACAAACGATTATCGAGTTTCTTCTCATCTAACGCCGGCTTCAAATCAATGGTCAGCGCTACTTCATTTCCCTTCCGAATTTCATCCACCACAAACCGGCTAAGCGTGAGAATTATTGGCCCGGAAACCCCGAAATGCGTAAAAAGCATCTCTCCAAATATCTCTTTTTGTTTTTTACCTTTCACCCATACAACAGCTTTCACATTTTTCAGTGTCAACCCCTGCAAGCGTTTCGTAATATCGCCTTTCGTTTCCAGTGGTACTAATGCCTGACGGGGCGGCTCAATTGAATGTCCTGCCGATTTTGCTAACGTATAACCATCGCCGTCTGAGCCGGTTGCCGGATAGGATTTTCCTCCCGTGGCAATAATTATACTTTCTGCTAATACTTGTTTATCCTGCTCATTCTGAACAAATTTCACTCCCTCTACCAAACTTTCATTATAGAATAAACGCTGTACTTTAGCTTTGTAACGAATTTCGACATTGTGCTTTTCTGCTTCCCTCAGAAGTGCATTTAGTACTTCAGAAGCCTTATTGCTCTTCGGAAAAACACGCCCACCCCTTTCTTCGATTGTTTCAACATCATTCTTTTCCAGCAGATGAATGATATCAGCCGAAAAAAATTTTGAAAACGCGTAATTTAAAAATTTTCCCCGCGGATGGATATGATTAAAATAATCAGCCTGACTGGCCGTATTGGTAATATTACATCTGCCTTTACCGGTAATTAGCAATTTACTGCCTGCCCGTGGCATCTTTTCAAGCACCAATACCCGGGCTCCTAACTCTGCTGCACGGCAGGAAGCCAGTAAACCCGACACGCCAGCACCAATAACAACTAGATCATATTTTTCCAAATCGCTCCTTTTTGATATTACGCAAAAGTATCAATTTTCATTTGAATAGCGTTTACTTAAACATAGAAGACATATAAGCCCCATATAAGCTGGTTTTTATTAGAATATCATTTGAACTTAAACCTAACAGGTTTCGGAAACCTGTTAGGTTTGTAGTCTTATTATTCTTCTTTTATCGAAAAGCTGTGGATGAGGGCTCATTAAGATAAAATCGGCAAATTCAAAAAAATCATGAGCAGCCAGAGTTATGAAGGAATTAAATCTCTGTAGTGCACATAGCGATCCATTATTTGCTTTACGTAAGTGACTGGTTCAACACCCCTTACATAACCATAACGAACAACATTATCATTATAATATTCGGGGTAAGAGAGTTTTAACAAGTATTTTCTCACACTTTCATCCCATATTTTTGGGTCTTTTCCTTTTTTCTCAGCGAGCTGCTGGGCATCTTTCACATGACCATAACCACAGTTATAAGAAGCCAGGGTAAACTTCATTCGTTGTACAGAATCAGGAATTTCCTCCCATCTATTCCACATTTGTTTAAGATACCTGGTACCACCGCGAATATTATCTTCCGGATCGGTTACATCTTTAATCCCCAACTCCCTGGCTGTAGGGGGCATAATCTGCATCAATCCTCTCGCTCCTGCCCACGATTGAGATTTAGGGTTAAACTGAGACTCCTGATAAATTACAGAACTCACAAAACGCCAATCCCAACCAATTTTCGAAGCATAATTTTTCACAATATCATCATACTTGCTGATCATACCGCTGTTCTTACTATAAAAATCACTCTCCACACGTGCTCTGAATGACCGTTGATTTTTAAAGTATTTATTATAAATCACGTAATAATCTGTTTGCTTTCGCATTTGCTTAATCCATTCATTCAATTCCTGCAATAAATCCGGTGAATTTTTCCTTGCTGCCCATGCAATGCGCTGTGAAAAACTAATTTCTGTACTTACATCCAGAATCGGAAAATAAGAGCTATTGATCTCCGCGATATTCTTATCAGCTATTGTATATTCAACCTCTCCATTCACCACTTTTTTTATTATTTCATCGGTTGGAACATCGCCGGAAATGGTATCTATATGTATTCTCCCTCCAATTTCCTCCTGTAAATTCTGCAGGCGGTGATAATAAGAGGAATTTTTTCGTACGCTAACTGTATCTCCTATTAGTTCTACCGGACTCGAAATCAATTCCCGCTGAATTTCATGTCTCTTCATTTGACGCCAGTTATCAGGTTTTCGTTGCACTAAAACCTGCTGGGTCAGATAGACATAATCCGAAAAATCAACATAATTTCTCCGCTCTTGAGTTATAGTCATACCATGGCCAATGAGATCTCCTTCTCCTTTATTTAACAAAGAAATAATCTCATCCATATTGTGTGCTATCACAACCTCCAATTCCAAATCCAGATGGTCAGCAAAACGTTTGAGCAATTCATACTCATAGCCCATGGCTTGTCCCCGGTATAAAAAATAACTGGTTCCTCCATAAACAACAATGGCTTTTAAAACTCCATCTTCTTTTATTTCCGCAAGATCCTTTTGTACCCGAGGTTCAGTTACAATTGAACCTGTAGCTTCTGACTTCTGTTGCCTGGATTTGCAACCTGTAATAAAAAATAATGCGACTAAGATGAATGTAAGGTATCTCATAGTTCTTTGATTTTTTTGTTCTATTGTTACATTGTTGATAAAGTTTAGGTTTATTCATTCCTCGAGAGGCCGATAAACGCAATTCGCTTTAAAATCTCCCTCCGGGTACTTTAAAATATCCACCTCAAGCTTTGTTTCCGTCAACCTTAAAACCTGCCATATTTCAGAACGTCTTTGAATAAACAGGCTGCGGGAATCTCTTACATCCCATGTGTCTGTACGGGTATTTCCAAAAGTAACCGTACCGTCCTCTTTAAAAACAGTTGGTGCTGAAAGGTTATAAGTACCTTGCTCTACATGTGGTGTTCCCCATTTGGTATTCACAAGTAAATCAATATCATAAGCAAAATCTTTATCTTTTTCACAAGCAATGAAAAACATCAATGAGATTATTAGAAATATTATATTTTTCCGTGACATACTTTTCTATTTAGGCATTTTCAGAAGTAGAGGTAAATAGCTACAAAGAATACAGAATTAAGAATCCTGAATACGATAAAACTAACTATCAACGAAATATAAAAAATTGTATCTGATATTTTAATATGTTAATTAAAAGATGAGCGTTTTAAAAAATTAACTTCAATATTTGACCTCGCTTTTTAATCATTTTTGAACTTTTTGGGGTTTTGTTTACTTAATCTTGTCGCTAACTACCTGTATTTCAACACATTGCTTGCTTCTGAATGTGCCTATTTATCCACAATTATAAATTCTACTCTGCGATTTTGCGCTCTGTTCGACTTAGAATCATTCGGAGCTACAGGTTGATTATCTTTGTGCCCGACATACTCAATATTGCTGAAACCATTCTGCATCATGTATTTTGTTACCGCCTTGGCACGTTCTTCAGAAATATTTTCATTTTCCAGTGTTTCTAATGCATCTGAGTGGCCAGCAACTTTAACACGAATATTCGGATTTTGTTTAAGCTGTTCGATTAGACGATCAAGTTCCGGGTAAGCATCATTAGGAATTTCGGTGCTGCCAGCTTCAAACCTCAAGTTATCCAGTTCTATTTTCTTTCCGATAATAATATTTTCCAGCAATATTTCCTTTTCAACATCCTGAATCGTCAACATCTGATCAAGATCGAGTTCTTCGGAGTGGAACCAATAGCCCGGAGCAGTAACAATCATTGTATAATCGGGCCCTGTCATAAAGCTCGTGCTAAACCTGCCGGTTTTTCTGTCGGAATTTGTTGTTGCCACAGTACTGCCTGTCGTATTATCCACAATTTCAATTTCCGCTCGAACCGGTTCAAGTGTATTTTCATCTTTGACAACACCGGATAAGTTCGTTCGTTTCACGCTTTTCACTTCGGCCTCATCTTCACCTGTGCTTGGTGAAAAATTAATTTGCCGGCGTTTTTCGTCAAATATAAAATTCACTTCAAATTGCTTATAACCATTCAGTTGGACAGTATAATGGTTTTTACGCAAATTGAAATGATCTTTAAAAATATTTCTCACATAGACATCGTACTTATCTACACTAGGGGCATATATAGTAAACTCCCCTTTTCTGTTTGTAAGCGCAGAGGTTTTTCGGCCTTTGGAATCTTCAGCAATCACTTTAATATTTGACACATCTATATTTCCAAGATTCGACAGTTTACTGCGGTTTAAAATCACTCTTCCGAAAATTTTATTCTTTTCCAGGTAAGGAATATTAACAGTTCTGTCCTGGTTTATGTGCACAAGCATTTCCTGTTGATCTGCACTATATTTACCGGTTTTATCGCCAACATTTTTCAATTTAAGTTTATACACCCCCCTTGGAATATTTTTATATGAGATTTGCCCGCTCATACTTGAAAGTAATCTGTTTCTGGCAAGATTACCGGAACTCTCGTAATCTATATCTAAAGAATCAACTTTTGCCGGATCCAGTTTCTCAATGTTCACAAGGACATTTTTCATGCCGGGTTCATTCGGGTCCTTCCTCAGGTTACCGTTTAAATCTTTGTATAAATTGACTTTTAAGTTATAATACTTCTTTCGGGGCTGATTCCAATCAAATTGTTTCTGCAAACGCAGTTCAAAATAGGAATTTGTATAGGTGTATTGCTGATTTTCTTGCACTTGCATTTTCTGGCTTTCTCCTACTGTAGATTGTAACGTAAAATTGGCTATAAAACGAAGAAGAACTCCATAATTAAAGTGAATACGAACTTCATTACTCCAATTTAATCGGTGTGTTTTCCGATTTACGCTATACATATAATTAAGGCGGGAATCGATTTGAATTATATCTTTATAGACATAACTTCGGTAATAAGGCATCAAGCGCAACAATTGGTTAAAATTACCTGTATACAAATAGTTATAATATTGATAACCATTATAAGGTCCATAATTATACTTAAAAAAAGCACCCCAATCTCGACTAAAATAATTCAAGTCAAAAACAGCTGTAAACTCTTTCTCTCGTTTTTTTTGGGATCTCAATCCTGAGAGGGTTTGTCCTTGTTCCTGATATTGAGAAGCAAAGGTCACCCCCCCTTTAAGAGAAAGCGATAAACGTGAGTAGGTATCAAAACTAATCCTCCCACCAAGTCTAAAGTTTGCTGTATTGGTAATGAAAGGCAAACCTATCTCATAATCATAAAATGAATTCGAATTAAAATTTTCAAAACCAGGTTCTCCGTATAAGGATAAATTAGCAAAACTTTTTGTAGTCCTAAAAGCTAATCGTCTTTGAATTCTGTATTTATCTGAATTAGTATTCTCTTGGTAAATTGAAGAAGGTGAGTTCTTTGAGTTTTGAAAATAAAGTTTAAAACGATACCCATTTTTATAAGCGTAAGTGCCATTAAAACTCACATCGTTTCTACCATAAAATCCTCCATGATAATCAGGTGTATTGTACCTATTTATGAGTCGAAAACGAAAATCATCAAAACTACTAAGGTATCTAATCCTGTAATGCAAACCTTGATTTTTCTGTAGTTCAAATTTTTTTGCTTCACTACTAACTCCCATTTCCATATTAATTCTATGTTTAGTATTGATACTAAACCGAGTCCTTAGCAACCCCAACATGATTTGTTGTTCTGTTTGAAGGTCATCACTAAGTTCCAAATTAGTTCCTATATCTAAGTTTGCATTAGAAGAGTTAAAATCAATATTCAGCCCATAATTATTCACAGGAGTAAATTCATGTCTCACATATTTTCCTTCTATATTTAATAGATCTAAATCCTTATACTGAAAAGAAGCTCCTTTACCGAAACCGGTTCTTAATCTAAAAGGAATTCTGTTGCCCAGTTTAAGATTATAATTAGACGTGTTATAATTCAAATTAACTCGGCTGGATTGTAGGAAACTTTGATTTCTACGTGATGGATATTTATGAAAATAAAATCTTAAATCTTTACTATTGTTAAAAAGAATATTCCCCTTGGCAGAGCCAGAAAAAGAACTTTCTCTTTCACTAAATAAATTTTCCATATTTAACTCTAAAATAAGAGGCATCTCTGTATATGGCTTTTCGTAATTATACGAACTCAAAAGATTTTTAAACCAAAAGGAAGTATTAAAGTTTGTATGCTCTGTATGTCCTGATAAATTAACCCTATAGAGAGATTTTTCATTTAACTCTTCTTCAATAATAACTTCATAAGACAGTGTTGTGTCAGTTTTTGAAGGCACAACTATATCAGTTGAAAATAAATTATTTACCTCGTCTTTCATCTTTACATTTGGTGTGGATGTAAACTGGAGATAAGCGACTTCATCAACATTACCTTTATTCATTAAACGGAAAGAAAAACGTCCCTTTTTATTTTTTTGATTAATATAGCTAACTCTTGTAAGAGGACGAAATCTAAAATCACTTTCGCGGGGAACTTTAATGAAACAATAAGCAGTTGTTATGGGATCCCCCGACCGCGTTTTCAAAGAAGCAACAATTGAATAACCAATTTCTCCCTTAACATTCCTATTTGCAGAAGCTCTTAAAGGCACAAGAAGTGTATCATGAGGCTGAAGGTGTATTCGCTTTTCCTTATCTGTAATTAATCCCCAGCCAACAGGTGTTTCAAATTGCAAATTCACAAACTTCCTCTGATCTGAAGAATTGTAAATTTTTAATACGTTAAAAAATGGTGTTTGGGGTTTAATATTGATATTCTCTTTAATAAATTCAGCTTCTATGCTGTTGTGATTATCATTGTTTCCATTCACCACCTGACAAGTTAATGAGGAAGTTTTTATAACAAGAAAAAAAATGATAAATATTCCATATGTAAGTGATTTTAGCATAAACCAAATTTACCAGGTGGAAGGTTGTGTCGTGTCTATTCTAAAAATAAAGTTTGTTGTGTAATATCCAGGATGCCTACCTAATGTTGAATCTAATCGATACTCGACATCCAGACTATAACTACCCTCATCTCCATTTCTAACTAATGCTGTATAACTACTGGAATTAAGAGTTGTTTCTCCTGTTGATGTCCATGAAGATCCAGTAGCAGCTCTTACTTTAACATAATTTAAAGGCAAAGATTGATCGGGATAATTGCACAAAAATTCGCTATCTTGCGTTTTTGCTCCTAAATACCAAATGTCGTCTACTTGACCTGAAGATAGAGTATCACAATAAATTCTTAGTGTAGTTGCAGTCCAATCCGTATAATCAATTCCCTGATTGTAATATTGAAACGTATTCACCTTAAACTGAACACTTCCTCCACTCTCAACAGTCAAACGGTAAGGCACTTCAGATTGAGCGTGAACCCATCCATGTAAAAACAGAAATAATACGAGACTAATATAACAATTGGGGCATGAAGTTTTCATTTACACTTATATTATTTCAAAAAGAACGGTCAAACTATAAACTAGCCCGAAGAGAAAGAATATAGCTTGACCTACAAATCTTGCTATATAACAGGATTTTAGTTACTTGCTGGTTCCAATATAAAAAATACATTCGTTGAATATCTACTCCCAGTTAGATCAGAACCCATTAGATTGCCAGCACCCGTACCTGGCGTACCACAGGCCCAGTCAATTCTAAAAGCATTCTGGTCGACATCTCCTGCATTGCCATCACTTCCTGCTCTATTTGAGATTAAGTCTGCAGCTGATGTAATTTGTTCTAATGGCGTTTCGGCACCTGATTCATAACTGGAGGGTATAGCAAGTTCAACATCAACACCCAATTCATTGCTTGTATACTCTGTTTGAAAAGTAATATAAGATAAATCCATAGAAGCTACAGCACCTGCTGTATCACTACTAACCAGACCATCATCTTCAGCTCCCATACGTAAATCCCAGTTCACGGAGGAAGCTACAGTTATCTTTGTAGAATACCGATCATCGCCAGAACCTGACCCTTGAATTCCACTAATTCCATTCTCATATTGATCAAGGGTGTTAAAATTAAATTCAACATTCCCCCCCGATTCCACATTCAGCCGCAGAATAGAATTTAAAGTGACAGAGACTGGTACAACCGCACGATCATCTACAGCTTGCGAATAAGAAATATTAACGGACAAAAGTCCGATCATTCCAATAATAAAAAATGTAAGTAAATGTTTCATAAAGCTTAAAATATTAGTTTATTATAGTTTGATTAGTTATTCTATTTCATTTTAACACGCAAAATATAAAATAAGTTTCTAAATACCAAAACAATAAAACCCATAAATGGCTTTATTCGTCAATACTAATATAATATTCGTCAAATTCTTGTCAATCCACAGATTAGTTATCGTACGGAAATTTAAAATAACCGTACTTGATTCTTAAATAACCGTGAAATTTTAGCATCTGATTTTAGACGGATAAAAAAAAATTAACAACTGAATTTTTTATTTAGATGATAGGTGTTGACAAGTATTGTTATATTATTATATTGTTTTTTCTTTTGCTTCATTGCTTGATTGTTATATTGTTTAATTGCTCCATTGTTTGCAGAACAGACGATTTTTTGGGTTGAACTATGAGGATGAGTTAAAACTTATCGAGTTAGGTAAGTTGAATAACCAAGGCCACTTTTCTCCACTCAATCCACTCAATTAACTAAATCAACTTAATCAACTCAATTAACTTAACTAACCAGTATTTCTAAATTCTCTTTTATTTCAAAAATTGCCTGGTTTATAAAAACTATCATCAATCACCAAGCTTAAAGCCAATCACCAATATATCATCTATTTGATTTTCCCTTCCGCTCATCCAGTTATTTAAAGTGTCTGATAATATCTTTTCCTGTTCTTCCATTGGTTTTTTATGGTTTTCAATAAGCAGGTTTTTAAGATTTTTCAATAGAAACTTTCTGTTCTTCGGGCCACCAAACTGGTCTACATATCCATCAGAAAAAATGTAGAACCATGTGGGCCTGTCCACTTTAATGGTATGCGGTGTGAAATAACGCTCCTTCTCAGTTTGTACCCCACCGATAGGAACCCTGTCTCCTTTGATTATATTTGCTTCTCCATCCTGAATATAAAGAATCGGATTTTTAGCTCCTGAAAACTGCACGGTCTTTTGGCGCTTATTAATTACACAAAGCGACATATCCATACCATCGCGGTTGCTGGTTTCTTCTTGTTTAAGTTGACGACGGATTCCTTTGTGAAGTTCCCTCAAAATTCTTTCAGACCGTGTAATCCCACTTTGAGTTATACTATCCAATAAATTATAACCGATCATTGACATAAATGCGCCGGGAACACCGTGCCCCGTACAGTCTACGGCAGACAAAACGAATTTATTATTTTCAATGGGCAGGAAGTTATCCTTGCCGGTTTCTTCTTTATTTAACCTTTCTTCAAATTCATCCCGCTCTTCGTACAGGTCAAGATGGACATCAATCTCCTTAAACCAGTAGAAGTCACCACTTACCAAATCCACCGGCTGGAAAAATATGAACGACTCAGGTATATATTCTTTTAAAGTTTCCTTAGGCGGAAACAAAGCCTTTTGTATGCCCTGAGCATAACTGATACTTTGGGTAATCTTAATGTTTTGGTCCTCAATCTTATGAAAAGCGTCCTGCAATTGCTTGCTCTTGTTTTGTATTTCAACGTTTTTTGCCTCTAAAGCTTCATTAGCCCGTTGTTTAGCTTTATTACTGCGTAATAAAACTACAAGCAAAATCACACCCAGAATTAATCCCCCTGCTACAGAATAAATAACTAATCTCTGCACTCTTTGTCTTGCTTCTTGTTCAGCAAGTCTTGCCTCCTGAACTTCCATCTGTTGATTTTGTCGTTTAATTTGTATTTGATTCAGACTGTCTCTAAGCTCAACCTTTTCAATGGAATCCTGTTTACGCTGAACCACTTCCTGAATTGAATCCTGTCTCTGTTCATACCTGATTTGCCGCAACTTCATCTCTGCTTCAGTTTCTTCCTTCTCCTTTTTGGTTTTGCGCAGTTCTGCCTTACTCTGTTCTTCCCTTTCCTGGTAATCATCTCTAAGGCTTGCAGTTTCAAGGTGTTGTTTAAGACTCCTGTACTTATCCCTAAATTCCTTATGCTTTCGCATATTCCCTTGTTCATTATAATTCTTAGCCAACAGATTATAAATATTCAGGGTCATTTTTCTGAATTCTTCTTCCTTAGAAATATTCAAAGCCTCAGTGAGCGTATTGTTGGCTTCTTTGTAATCTCTGGTCAGGTTTAAAATATAGGCCAAATCTACTAGACCTGAAACGATATTTTTTTTATCCCCCAACTCACGGCGAACTTCCAGGCTTTTTTCAAAATACCTTTTTGCCTGTTGCAAATCCTCCATGTCCGAATAAATTAAAGCTATATTGCTGTATATTTTTCTCATAGTTTCGAGGTCATTCATCCTTTTACTCAGCGAAACAGCTTCAGAAAAATATTCAACAGCCTCGTTGGGGTTTCCGCTCTCCCAATATATGAAAGCTATTTTATTAAGATAAGCAGCAGCTTTTTTTAACTGTTCTGTATCTCTGAAATAATTATACTGTTCTTCATATTTCTCAACTTGTTCTTGTTTTTCGGGAGGCAAAGGGGAAATTTGTTGTGCCATTAGCTTACCTGTGAAAGAAAGAAATAATATGGAAATAATCAGAAAAAAATGTCGCATAAATTATAATTTACTATGTCATATCTAACTAAAAGCCAATTTCAATGCCTAAATGTATAAAAAAAATTAATATTTATTATCTTTGGTGTTTTAAAACTAGACGAAAATGAAAAAAACAGCACTTTTAACCGGAATCTTTATTTTATTAGTAACCAAAATATGGGCTCAGGACATTGAAGTTGCCCCCATTCGTATCAACTTTAATGCCAATCCGCAAGAGACAGAAACCAAAACGATTACGGTTAAAAATCATGGGAATTCTAAAGAATCTGTAGTTCTTACACTTAGAGATTATATAACCTACAAAGATGGCTCAAGGAAGGTACTCCCTGCCGAGTCATCAAAAAATTCAATTGCAAAATGGATTACAATGAATCCCTCATACATGGAGATAAATCCCAATGCATCGCAGACAGTGCAACTAAATTTTCAGGCTCCTACCGATGATTACTCATCCAAATGGGGCATTCTCAGCGTGAGCACAGCCAAAGAACAGACTTCTTTTTCTGCTGACAAAGAAACAACTGCCGGAATTTCTCTTTACGGAAGAATCGATGTTTATCTTTCCTATACCCCCCAATCTGAGCGGGGAGCTAATAAAAGAGTAAAAATCAGCAATCTGAAAGAAACTACAACTGAAGAAGATTCCGTAAGAACCTTTTCCGTTCATGTAGATAATTTAGGAAATACAATAGTTCCCTGCAAAGTCTATCTTCTCGCTTCAAATATGAAAACCTTAGAAGAAAAAAGATTAGAAACCAAAAAAGTAAAAGCTTACCCTCAGACATCAAGAACATTAGAGCTTAAGCTGCCCGATGTGTTAAGTAGCGGGAAATATTCGCTTTCTGCTATTCTGGATTATGGCAGCAGTGAAGCACTTGAGGGCACTCAAATTACAATAGAAGTTCCTTAATTTGTTCAAGAAAACCTCACATACCCAATTTTTAGTAATTCTTGTCAGTATTCTTATACTTGCAATAAATTCAGGCTTTGCCCAGACAGATACCATAAAGAACTATTACGAAGATGCTGAACAACTTAAAGAAGCGTACAAGGTTGTTCAAACTTCCGATGGACTTATAAGGGAGGGGGTATATAAATATTACTCAAAGGATGGCACACTATTACAAAAAGGCATCTATGCAGATAATAAGCTGGATAGTATATGGAATCTTTACTATGAGAGCGGAGAACTACATAAAAAAGTTACGTTTAAAAACGGAAAACGTAACGGAAAATACCTGGTATTTTATAAGGACGGACAGATAAAACAGAAAGGGAATTATTCAAACGGAAAATTAGAAGGAGCATTCAAAACCTACTATCCGGATGATACCCTTGAAAGCATTTCGCACTACCAGCAGGGCGTTCAGAATGGATGGAAAAAAATATACTATCCCAGTGGCGTGATCTATAAAAAATTCGAAGTTAAAAGTGGACAACCCCACGGAAAATGGATGAGATACCACAAAAACGGAGCGCTTGATTACAAGGGCAAAAAGAAGAACGGGCATTATGTAGATACTTTGAAAGTATTTTACAAAAACGGTAATTTGAGAAGAGTTTGCGTGTATAATGATGATGGCAAACTAGATGGCACATATCAAGGATATCATGAAAATGGTACAATAATGATAAATTGTACCTATCAAGACGGAGAGATAGTAGGAGATTTTGAAAGATACCATCTAAACGGAGCGTTAAAAGAAACAGGGCAATATAGTAAGAAAGGAGAAAAAGAAGGGGTATGGAAATCTTTTTACCCGGATTCTTCATTGCATTCAATTGGGGAGTTTAAAGAAAATAAATATGAAGGGAAATGGAAAATCTATCATCAGAATGGTATGTTAAAACAAACAGGGGATTATTCAAACGGAAAGGCAACAGGGTTTTGGAAATTTTTCCATGAAAACGGCCGGATATGGAAATATGGCGATTATATAAACGACCAGAAACAAGGTTTTTGGAAATATTACACCCCGAATAGGATATTGAAAAAAACCATACATTTTAAAAATAATAAGCCAGACATTTCTGTCTGGCAGAATAAAACAAGCACTGACATAAAACGACCCAATAATTTAATTAAGAACAAATCTGTAATCCCAAATTAAAAGGTTAGAAACTGTTTTGATTTTATTTCGAGCATTAATATTAATATCTTTTTGCTTTTATTATCTGCATGTATTCTTGCTTGTATTTCCTGTCTACACCGGCTGGAAGCC
>Ga0207714_1000418_pt1 | contig 29721 bp, 24 predicted proteins | sample PonA232FremontCA_2_FD_187270 | JGI IMG/M metagenome (GOLD analysis project Ga0207714, IMG submission 187270) | Marine sediment microbial community from Fremont, CA, USA - Pond A23 Sediment 2 (SPAdes) | ecosystem: Environmental > Aquatic > Marine > Unclassified | place: USA: Fremont, California...
CCCGCCCCTCGGCGTCGGTGGCCGTCAGCTCAGCGCGTCGAGCATGAAGATGACGAACATGCCGACGAACACGACCACGGCAAGCGCGCCAAACACATCTTCCTGTGCCATCGCAATACCCTCCCGTTATCGGCTCCGCATCCGCGGAGCTGACCGGCGATAACGGCAATCGCCCTGCCGCGCGTGCGATCGAAGAGCATACCGCTCAATTGCGCAGCATTTTAACTGCCGATCGCGACTTGCGAACGCGACGATACGATTGTCATGACAACGCGTCCGCACAACCGATTTCAGCATACTATTGAGTAAGATCAACCCGGCATATCCGTTTGGCCAGGGCCGGAATTGCGCCCCCCAATCCCGCCGCAACCGCCTGACAAACCGGCATTCTCGCCATACCAGAGCGCCCCGCCAACGGAACCTGCGTCATCCCGCCGCACAAGGGCCGGGAAAGGGCCGTTGTGCGTCCGGACTACACCGCCTGGTTCGCACCGGCCCCAATGCCCCGTCGCGACGTGCCCGGCGACTGCTACGATTTTCCCGTGGTGCGCAGGAGTTTTGGGCAACATGCAGCGGCTTTCGGGTGTTTCGGCATGTCTGGGCCTGGCCCTCGCCGTCGCGGCTGGCGCCATGGCAACGGGGGCGCGTGCGGCAGACGCGCCGGGCGACGCACACCTCATCGTGGAATGCAAGCTACCCGGCCAGATCCGCAAGCTGGGCCGGAACGTCACCTTCCTCACCCCAGAACGGCTGCTGCGCACCTCGCAGCGCGATTGCGAGATCCGCGGCGGCACCTACGTCCTGCGCGATCCGGCGAGCTATGCCGCCGCCCTGGACCTCTGGCTGCCGCGGGCGAAAAATGGCGAGCCGCGCGCCCAGCTCTACGTCGGCGAGATCCATGAAGCAGGCGTGGCGGGCCGCTCCGACCCGGCGGAAGCGCGGCGCTGGTACCGGAAGGCCGCGGCGCAGGATTACCGCCCGGCCCTGGTCAACCTGGCGCAGCTTTACGAGACCGGCGCGGGCGGGCCGCGCGACCCCGACCAGGCGCGCGCGCTCTACGCCCGGGCGGCGCGCCTGGACGAGCCCGGTTACGTGCCGGCGAGCGCCGCCCCGCCCACGGCCGCGGCCGCCGTTGCGGCCTCCGCGGAGCTTACCGCGGCGCGTGCCGAGCTGGCCCGGGAACGCGACGCCCTGGCCCGGGAACGCGCCGCCGTCCGGCGCCAGCGCGAGGCGCTCGCCGCCGACCGGACGCGGGCACAGGAAGCCGAGACCGACACCACCGACCTCGCCGAGCAACGCACCGAGCTGGCGCGCGAACGCGACCGGCTCGCCCGGCAGCGGGCCGAACTCGCGGCGCGCGAGCGCCGTTTGGCGGCACAGGCCGAGCGCGGCCCCGAAACGCTCGAGCCACCGCGCATCGCGCTGATCGATCCCGACCTGGCACAGGGCACCACGCGCAGCGGCAACGGCGCGCCGGTCGTGAGCACGCGCGCCAACATCGCCACGCGCACCATCGTGGGCAAGGTCGTCCCGGACGACGCGCTCGCCACGCTCCTGGTCAACGGACGGCGCGAAGCCTGGCGCGACGGCGGCGTCTTCACCGCCGCGGTGGAACTCGCGGATACGGCGGGCACACCGGTGGACGTCGTCGCGGTGGACGAATGGGGCCGCAAGGCCGCACTCAGCTTCCGCCTCCAGCCCGAGGCGGTCGCCGTGAACGCGTCCAAGGGCGATCCGTCGGACCCGGAAATCACCCGCGCCCTGCTGCCCCTGGACATCAATTTCGGCCGCTACCACGCCCTGGTCATCGGCAACAACGCCTACACCCACCTGCCCCGGCTGCAGACGGCCGTCTCGGACGCCCGCGCCGTGGGCCGGGTGCTGCGCGAGCGCTACGGCTTTGCGGTAACCCGGCTGGAAGACGCGGATCGCTACGACATCCTTTCCGCGCTGAACAAGCTGCGCGAAACCCTCACCGAGCGCGAAAACCTTCTGGTCTATTACGCCGGCCACGGCGAACTCGACAGGGCCAACATGCGCGGGCACTGGCTGCCCGTGGACGCGGAGCCGGACAGCACCGCCAACTGGATCTCCAACGTGGCGATCACGGACATCCTCAACGTCATGTCCGCCAAGCACGTCATGGTGATCGCGGACTCCTGCTATTCCGGCACCCTAACCCGCAGCGCCCTGTCCCAGCTCAAGCCGGGCCTGTCGCCGGAGAAGCGCCGGAGCTGGCTGCGCGCGACGGCGCGGGCGCACACCCGCATCGCCCTGACCTCCGGCGGGCTGCAACCGGTGCTGGACAGCGTCGGGGGCGCGCATTCCGTGTTCGCCGCGGCGCTCCTCCAGGTACTGCGCGAAAACCGGGGAATCCTGGAGGGCAACCAGCTCTTCCGCGAACTGTCCGCGGCCGTGACCTGGACCGCGGACCAACACGAGGTCCGGCAGGTGCCGCAATACGCACCGCTGCGTCATGCCGGACACGAGGGCGGCGATTTCCTGTTCGTCCCGGGCCGCGGCTCGTGAACCGCAGCGGGACAAGGCGAGGCGAAGGAGGCAGGGCGTGACCACACGACGAACAGCGCGCGGATACGGCCGGGAACGCGGCCGCATGCGGGCGGGGGCATGGCTTCTCACCAGTGGTTGCGTGCTGGCGTTCGCCACGACTGCCGCGCGGGCCCAGACCACGATCGCGGATGCCGCGGCCAACCCGCAGCAGACGAGCGTGGCCGCCAATATTGCCAACATCTGTCCGCGCCTCGGCACAGCGGGCGGCAGCGCGGGTACCCTGCCGGCGGACGAGCAGGACCTGTTCGACCGCTGCAACGGTGTCGTCACGCTCGCCAACCGGGGCGATCTGGACGAGGCAGCGGGCGCACTGGGCCAGATCGCGGCGGAGGAGGTGCTCGCCCAGGAATCCGTGGTCAACGGCACGCTGGCGCCGCAAACCCGCGCCCTCGCCGCGCGCCTGTCCGCGCTTTCCGGCCGTGCCGGCGCCGGCCAGATCGCCGCCCGCGACGACGGACGGCAGCGCCGCGAGCCCATCTACCTCGCTTCGACCGAGCCGGTCCAGATCACCCAGAACGGCGCCAGCCTGGAAACCGAGAGCGGTATCGGCTTGTTCGTGACCGGTGATTACAACTTCGGCAACGCCGACGCCACCGATCTCGAGGCCGGGTTCGACTTCGACGACATCTCGATCACCGCGGGCGGGGACTACCGGCTGACCGATACCGTCGTGCTCGGTGCCGCCGGCGGCTACAGCAATACCGAGATCGACTTCGACGACGACGCGGGGACCCTGGACGGCGACGGCTATACCCTGTCCGTCTACGGGATCTGGAACCCGACGCCGCAGGCCGGGGTCAGCACCTACGCCAGCTTCGGCCAGGTGGACTACACCTCGCGCCGGCGGCTTGCCTTCACCGACGCCAACGGCACGATCGACCGCACGGCCGAGGGCGATACCGACGCCGACCAGTACGAGGTTACCGGCAGCGCGTACTACGATTTCGTCGCCGGGGCCTGGACCTATGGGCCGACGCTGCACCTGAGCTATCTGCGCACCGAGATCGACGGCTTCACCGAGGAAGGCGCGCAGGGCCTGAACCTCACCTTCGAGGACCAGGCGGCGGAGAGTGTGCAGACCTGGCTGGGCGCGGCCGTGTCGCGGACGTTCAGCACGGGCTTTGGCGTAACCGTGCTGCAGGCGCGGGCGCAGTGGATCCACGAGTTCGCCGACGACAGCCGCACCGTGGACGTGCGCTATGCCGCCGATCCCTTCACCGACTCGCCGACGATCACGCTGACCACCGAGGACCCGGACCGCAACCGCGGGCGCATCGGCGCGGGCGCGTCGTTCGTCTTTCCGGGCGGCGCCTCGGGCTTCCTGGATGCGGAGACGATCGTGGGGCACACGGACGTGGAAAGCTACACGGTCACGGCCGGACTGCGCTTTACGTTCTGACCGCCGGGGGCGAGCTTCCTACCCCTCGACCCGCCACACGGATGTCCAGCGCAGCTCGTTGTCCTCCAGCTCGCGCGTGGTCGGGACCGTATAGCAGGTCAGGCGCGTCAGGCCCTTGCGGCGCAGGTAGGCGCGCCCGGGATCGCCCAGAAGCACGGGCGTGGCACGGGCCGCGAGGTCCCAGAGCCAGTCCGCGACGCGGCCCGCCATGGGCTCTTCGTAACACACGTCGCCGGCGAGCACGGCGTTCCACCGCCCCTCGCAGCCGATGACGTCGCTGCGTTCGACCTCGACCGCAACGCCGTTGGCCCGGGCGTTCATCGCCACGGCCGCACAGGCGAAGGGGTCCAGTTCGCTGGCGGTAACCGAGGCCGCACCCGCCCGCGCCGCGGCGATACCCACGAGCCCGCAGCCCGCGGCGAAGTCGAGCACGCGCCGGCCGCGCACCGTCTCGGGGTTGTCCAGGATGTAGCGCGCCAATGCCTGTCCGCCCGCCCAGGCGAACGCCCAGTACGGCGGCGGCACGCCCTGCTCGGCCAGCTCTTCCTCGGTGCTGTGCCACAGCGGCATCATCTCGCTGGCCAGATGCAGCGACAGCTCGGGCAGCAGGCGTGGCGCCTGCACCTCGGTGTTGGCGCGCACGAATCCGGCCGGATCCGGGTGATCCTTGCCCGCAACCCGGTCGGGCTGGGTCATCAGCCGAGCGCCCCGGCGAGCAGGAGCCCGATGAAGAGCAGCCAGCCGACGAAGCGGTTGCTCTTGAACTTGGTCAGGCAGTCAGCCGGGTCGTCGAAATCGCTGGTCATGAGCTGCCAGCCGAAGTGGATGGCGACACCGCCCAGCCCGATCAGGAACGCCGGGTGCAGCCCGGCCCAGGCGCCCGCGACGGTCCAAAGCGTCAGCGCCGCCAGGAAGAACCCGACGAGCGCCGGCCGCGTCGCCGCCCCCAAGCGCAGGGCGGCGGATTTCACCCCGACGAGCGCGTCGTCGTCCTTGTCCTGGTGGGCGTAGATGGTGTCGTAGCCCAGGGTCCAAAAGATGCCGCCCGCATAGAGCAGCAATGCGGGCCACTCGAGCGCCCCGGTCACGCTCGTCCAGCCCACGAGCGCACCCCAGTTGAAGGTCAGGCCGAGCCACGCCTGCGGCCAATAGGTGATGCGCTTCATGTAGGGGTAGAAGAACACCAGCACCAACGAGGCCAGCCCGACGTAGATCGCCGCCTTGTTAAACGAGAGCAACACCGCCAGGCCGAAGACGCACAGCGTCAGGATGAGCGCCCAGCCCTGCCCCGGCGACAGGATTCCCGCCGCGATGGGCCGTTCCACCGTGCGCGCCACGCGCGCGTCGATCTCGCGGTCCACGATGTCGTTATAGGTGCACCCGGCCCCGCGCATGGCGACCGCCCCGACCGCGAACAGGACCAGCAGCTCCAGCGCGGGAAGCTCGCCCGCGGCCGCGCTCGCCATGGCCACGCTCCACCAGCATGGCCAGAGCAGCAGCCAGGTGCCGATGGGGCGGTCCAGGCGCGCGAGCTTGAGGATGGGCCGCCACGGCTCGGGCGCGAAGCGGTCGATCCAGCCGCGGCGGGAAATGTCCGAACGCTCCGCCGGCGAAGCGGCGAGGGTCGCGGGCTCGTTCTGCGTGCTCATGGTGCCAACCTGCGACGGTCGGGCCCGCCCGCGCAAGCCGTCTTCGCGCGCGAGCGCACGCCGGATGCGATTTGTCGCGGATTCGGCCAAAACGGCTTGTTAACAGGGGGCCCCTACCCTCCCGCCGGTTATGTTGCAACCGGTAAGGCCCGCCAAACCATGCATCTGACGCCGACCCTGCAGGCCCGATTCACCCTGCTGATCGCGATGATCATCGTCGCCGTCGGCGTCGTTTTCGGCAGCGCCTATGCGGTCTGGCTGTGGCGAGAGGAGGCCAAGCTCGCGCGCGAATCCGCGCGCACCAGCCTGGAGGCCGCGCTGCCCGCGGTGGCGCGCTCGGCCTGGAACCTGGACCGTACGGGCATCCGTAAGACCCTCAAGGGCATCGCGCGGCTGCCAGTGGTCAACCGAGTGTGGTTCGTGCTCGCCGAGCCGGGCACCGTCCGCCCCGTGGTCGCCCCGCGCGGGGACCCGCCCCCGCGCTCGGCGAGCGACCTGCGCCATGCCGTGCGCTACCGGATCGAGACCGGCAACCGCCGGCGTCTGGGCACGCTTTATCTTTCGGTGAACTACGCCCAGGCGCACGAGCGCACCACGATGCTCGTGGGCGGGCTCGCCCTGGTGATGCTGTGCATGCTGGTGCTCATCGCCGTCGCCGCCCGGCGCGTTTTCAACAACGTCGTGACACGGCCGATGAAGGCGGTGAGCCGGTATCTGCTGCGCGAGGACCTGCTCACCAATGCGCCGCCGCTGGCCGTCCAGCGGGAGGACGACCACTCGGACAACGAACTCATCCAGCTCCAGGCGGCAATCAACCGCATGGTCGCCGCGCGCCAGGCGGACGTCGCCCAACTGCGCGAATACCGCGACCACCTGGCGGAGAAGGTCGAGGAGCGCACGCAGCTCCTCAAGGCGACGCAGAACGAACTGATCCAGGCGGAGAAGCTCGCCGCGCTGGGCTCGCTGGTGGCGGGCGTCTCCCACGAACTCAACACGCCCATAGGCAACGGCCTGATGCTCGCCTCCACGCTCGCCGATAAGGCCCCCGAGGTCGCGGAAAAGGTGCGCGGCCCCGGAATCGGCCGCACGGAACTCCAGGATTTCCTGGACGAGACGGTCGAGGCCTCCGACATGCTCACCAAAACCCTGACCCGCGCGCGCGACCTCGTTCAGGACTTCAAGTCCGTGGCGGTCGACCGGCAAAGCGCCAAGCGCCGCGAATACCGCATTAACGATTGCATTGAGGAAACTGTGGGCACCATACGCCCGTCGTTGCGCGGCTCGAACTTCGAAATCGACCTGAACCTGGCGGAGGACGTCGATATGGACGGCTATCCGGGCGCAGTTAGCCAGGTTCTGAGCAATCTCATCGACAATGCCGTACGCCACGGTTTCGACGGCTACGATTCGGGCACCATCCGTATCACCAGCGGGCTCGGCGATGACGGCCGGGTCCGGGTGACGGTCAGCGACGACGGCAACGGCATGTCGCCCACGCAGCAACGGCGCATCTTCGACCCGTTCTACACGACCAAGCTGGGCCAGGGCGGCTCGGGGCTCGGAATGGCGATCGTGCACCGGCTGATCACCGAGACTCTGGGCGGCGAGATCGGGATCGCCTCCACCCCCGGCCAGGGCACGGAGATCACCCTGGACCTGCCGCGCACCGCCCCGGGGGACGCGCAGACGGCCAGCGAGATTGCGGCCACGGGCGAAATGGTCGGCGGCAGCGCGGCAATCGATGCGGATACCGGCTCCGGCGGCGCGCCGGCCGAGGATGCCGAGGACCAGACGGTCGCCGGAGGAACGGTTGCATGGACTTCCTGATCGACGAGGCCTCTAGCGGCGCAGCGGCCACGGCCGGGAATGGCGTGCCGTGGCGGGTGCTCATCGTGGACGACGCGCAGGAGGTCCACGAGGCCACCGCCTTTGCCCTGCGCGGCTTCACCTTCGAGGGCCGCGGTGTCGAGCTGCTCCACGCCCGCTCGGCCGACGCGGCGAAGGACCTTCTGCGCCGGTACGACGACATCGCCGTGGCCATCGTCGACGTGGTCATGGAAACCGAGCGCGCGGGCATCCAGCTTATCGACTGGATGCGCAACGAACTCGGCAATCACCTGACCCGCATCATCCTGCGCACGGGCCAGCCCGGCTACGCGCCCGAATCCGACGTCATCGTCCAGCACGAGATCGACGGCTATAAGGAAAAGTCGGAGATGACGCGCACGCGGCTGGTGACCATGCTCGTCACCTCGCTGCGCGGCTACCGGCAGTTGCGCGCGCTGGAGCACCACGAAGCCGGCCTGCGCCAGCTCGTCGACGGGCTCGCGGATCTGCTCGACACGCCCGACGTCGCCACCCTAACGCGCACCATGATCGAGCAGCTCGCGGCGCTCTTCCGCGCGCCCGCGACGGGCGTGGTGTGCGCCTGCGAACGCGCCCCAGCGGGCACCGGGGGGTGCGCCGAGCTGGCGGTGTCGGATCTGCACCTCCTCGCCGCGCGCGGCGACTACGCCGTGGCGAATGCGGCCTGTGCCTGCGAAGTGGACCCGACGGACCTGACCGCCGCCCTGCGCGCCTGCCTGGACGCCTGCGAACCGGTCGTCGCCCATGGCCACGCCTGCCTGTTCCTGCACACGGCGGGCGGCCTGTGCGGCGTTGCGGCCGTGCGCCTGCCCGACGACGCCGTGGAGCCGGCCGAGGCCCACGAATTGCTCCGGCTGTTCGCCATCAATGCGGCCGTCCGGTACCAGAACGCCCGGTTGTTCGAGCACGTCCACACCCTCGCCTATACCGACACCAGCACAGGCCTGCCCAACTTCGCCGCGTTCACCGAAACCTTCGCGGCGTACTGCGACGCCCACCCGGACGCCAACGCGATGGTGGTGCTCTTCGACGTACAGCGCTACCGCGTGATCGAGCACGGCGTTGGGCCTGAACACGCCCTCAAGGCGCTCCAGGCCGCGGGCGAACGCCTGCGCACCGGCCTCCCCGACGCCCCGGTGGTCGCGCACCGGCGCGGCGATGAGTTCGCCGTGATGCTGGTGGGGGACCAGGTGGCCCGCCCCGAGGAGATCGCGGGACGCATCGACCGCCTGTTCGAGACGCCGCTGCGCGTGGGCGATGTCGTGTTCACGCTGCGCCCGCGCCTGGCCATGGCGACGCGCGAAGGACCGGCGGACGACGCCCCCACCCTGGCGCGCCGGGCGGGCGTGGCGCTCGACGAGCTGCGCCGGTCGGGAACCGGCGCCGGCCGCTATCTGGTCTACCGCCACGACATGAGCGAGGCGGCCTACGAGCGCCTGCGTATCGCCACCCTGCTCAGCAGCGAGGACACAGCGGACCTGTGCCACGTCTACTGCCAGCCCATCCTGGACACGCACAGCGAGCGCGTCGTCGCCGGGGAGGCGCTGCTGCGGTTCATTCAGCACGACGGCACGATGATCAGCACGGCCTCGGCGATCGCGGCCGCGGAGGCGTCGGGCCTCATCCTCGACCTGGGCCACTGGGCGCTGCGCCAGAGCCTGCACCAGCACCGCCGCCTGCTCGACGCCGGCCTGAAGGTGCGCATCAACGTCAACCTCTCGCCCGCGCAGATCCAGTCCAACCAGATCACCCGGATCTTCGACGACGCCTTCGCGGAGACCGGCTTCGATCCCAATTACCTCAACATCGAGGTCACCGAGGGCATCTTCATGGAGGGCGACGCGGGCACCATCGCCTTCCTCGAATGGCTGCGCGACAAGGGTGCGCGTATCCACATCGACGACTTCGGAACCGGGTACTCGTCCCTGAGCTATCTGCGCAAGCTGCCGGTGGACGGGCTGAAGATCGACCGCAGCTTCGTCATGGACATGGTCGACAACCCCGACTGCAGCGCGGTTATCGGCAGCATCGTGGGGGTGGGCAACGCGCTGGGCCTGGAGCTCACGGCCGAGGGCGTGGAGACCCGGAACCAGCGTGACGCCCTGGAAAAGCTGGGTGTGGAAAAACTCCAAGGCTTCCTGTATGCCAAAGCCTTACCCCACGAGGGATTCCTGGCCTACGCCCAAGGGCACGCGGACGGCTAACCGTCCATCGACTACCCTCAAATCGCGAGGAACGGGAACGGACAACCCGCATGATTCACACTAGCCAGTTCGCGGATCGATTCGTCCTCGGCCCCTTGGGCTTCTGGGCGGCGGCCGGACAGGCCGCACTCGCCCCCTTTGCACCGTACAACCCGGCCGTGCGGGTGACGCAGGCGGGCCTGGAGGCCATGGGTGCGTTCGCCGGGCCGTCGGCGATTCCCGGCTACGACCTCGACGTCGCGCCGGAGGTGCGCGCCGAGGCGCCGTTCGGCCGCCTGCTCCATTTCCCGGCGCGCTACGCTGCGCCCGATGCGCCGCGTTACCTGGTGATCGCCCCGCTTTCGGGGCACCACGCGACCCTGCTCCGGCCCACCGTGGACGCGCTGCTCGATACCGGCGAGGTGGACTTGGTGGAGTGGCACTCGGCGGACGACGTGCCGCTCAGCGAGGGTGTGCTGGGCTACGAGCGCTACGTGGCGCATCTCGACACCTTCCTGGACGCGATGGCGGCGGCCGACCCCGACCGCCCGTTTCATGCCGTGGCGGTGTGCCAGCCCGGACCGGCGTTGGTGACGGCGCTGGCGGCGCGGGCGATGGCCGGCGGACGTGCGCAGCCCGACGGGGTCAGCCTGCTCGCGGCGCCCATGGACCCGGCTGCGGGGGGGAGTTCGCTGGCGCGCAGCGTCGCGGGCCACGGCGCGCGCTGCCTGCCGCCCTCGGTAACCGAGCGTGTGCCCTTCGACCGCGCGGGCGTGGGCCGCGAGATCGTCCCCGGCCGGCTCCAGATCTGGACCATGATGGCGCAGAATCCGGTCCAGCACATGACGCGCTGCTGGACGCTGTTCCGGCAACGACTCAACGGCCAGCACAACGCCGCCGATGCCGTGGTCGCGTTCTACGAGCGATTTGGCGCGCTGATCGCCATCGACGCGGCGCTGTACCGGGACACCCTGGCGCGCGTCTTCGCCGAACGCGAACTCGCCGCGGGCACGGCGCACCTCGGGGGCGAACCCGTGGACCCGGCGGCGCTGACGGACCTGGGCGTGCAGACCATCGCCGGCGGCGCCGATCCGATCTGCGCGCCCGAGCAGACGCACGCCGCGCACGATATTCTCGCCGGTGCGCCCGAGCGCCTGCGCGACCGGCTGACGGTGCCCGGCCTGGGCCACTACGACGTCTTCGCCGGCCCGCGTTTCCGCGCCCAGATCCTGCCGCGCATCACCGCCTTCGCCCTGGCCTGCCGCTCGGCGCGTGCCGAGGGTTAACGCACCGCCGGCTCCGCGCCCGCCTCGCGCAGGGCGCTCTGGACGTCCGCCTGCCGGCGCTTTTCCGCCCGGTTCATCACATAGCCCGTCACGATCACCGCCACCGTGACCAGGGCCACGATGATCGTCGCCAGGGCGTTGATCATCGGGCTCACGCCCAGGCGCACCTTGGAGAAGATCACCATGGGCAGGGTCGATGCGCCGGGCCCGGACACGAAGGAAGCGATCACCAGATCGTCCAGCGACAGGGTGAAGGAGAGCAGCCAGCCCGCGAGCAGCGCCGGTGCGATCATGGGCAGGGTGACGGTGAAGAACACCTTCACCGGCCGCGCCCCCAGGTCCAGCGCGGCCTCCTCCAGCGACTGGTCCAGGCCGGACAGCCGCGAGCGCACGATCACCGTGACATAGGCGATGCAGAACGTGGCGTGGGCGATCACGATGGTGTTCATTCCCCGCCCTTCGGGCCAGCCCGTGCCTTCCTGCAGGGTGACGAACATCAAAAGCAGCGACAGGCCGATGATGACGTCCGGCATCACCAGCGGCCCCGTCACCAGACCAGTGAATAGCGTGCGCCCGCGGAACGGCCCGTGCCGCGCCAGCGCCATGCCGCCCAGCGTCCCGCCAACCACGGCAATGCAGGCGGTGATGACACCGATCTGGAGGCTCAGCCAGGCGGCCTCCAGGATCTGCTCGTTGCGCACGAGTTCGCCGTACCACTTGGTGGAAAAGCCGGTCCAGACGCTGACCACGTCCGACTTGTTGAAGGAATACACGATCAGCGAGACGATCGGCCCGTAAAGGAACGCAAAGCCGAACACCAGAATGGTCAGCAACAGCCGGCTGCGCCGCCCGGTCATGGCCGCGTCTCCCTCATTCCAACGCCTGCTGCGCCTTGTCCTGCTGGCGCTGGAAGGCCACCAGCGGAATCACCAGGACCAGGATGAGAACGATGGTCACGGCCGAAGCGACCGGCCAGTCGCGGTTGCTGAAGAACTCGTTCCACAACACCTTGCCGATCATCAGCACATCCGGCCCGCCCAGCAGCTCGGGAATGACGAACTCGCCCACCGCCGGGATGAAGACCAGCATCGACCCGGCGAACACGCCGGGCCAGGACAGCGGCAGGGTCACCGTCAGGAAGGTCTTCCAAGGGCGCGCGCCCAGATCCGCCGAGGCCTCCAGAAGGGAGGCGTCCAGCTTCTCCAGGTTGGCGTAGAGGGGCAGGATCATGAACGGCAGATAGCTGTAGACGATCCCCAGATAGACCGCGAAGTGGTTGTGCAGCATGGCCAGCGGCTCGTCGATCACGCCGGCCCAGATGAGCGCATTGTTGAGCAGCCCGTTCTGCTTGAGGATTCCGATCCAGGCGTAGACGCGCAGCAGGAACGAGGTCCAGAACGGCAGGATCACCATGAGCAGGAGCAGGGTGCGCATCGTGGGCCCCGCCCGCGCAATGGCATAGGCCATGGGATAGCCCACGAGCAGGCACAGCAACGTGGCGATGGCGGCGATCTTGAGCGAGTTCAGGTAGGCGATCCAGTACAGCGCGTCCTGGAACAGCCAGATGTAGTTGGCGAGGGTCGCCTTGATCTCGGGCAGCCAGCCTTCCGCCCAGACGAAGACGTCGGTGAACGGCGGCTGCGCGATCACCATCTGGGAAAAGCTGATCTTCAGGACGATCAGGAAGGGGACGAAGAAGAACAGGAACAGCCAGAGGTAGGGCACCGCCACGACGAGCGCGCGCCCCCGACCGGTGACGCGCACCAGCCAGCGCGCGGCCGCGCCGCCCGCACGCGCCAGCCGGCCCGCCGGGCCGTCCGGCTTGGCCGCCCGGTCCAGCGCCGTCGTCATGCCGTGAGCACCACCGCGGCCTCCGGGTCCCACCACAGGACGACCGGATCGTCCCAGTCGATCTCGCGTTTGAGCGCGCGCCGGGTGTTGGGCGCCGTCACCTCGATCAGCCGGCCGCCGCCGATGTCCACGCGCAGCACCGAGGCGTCACCCAGATAGGCGAAATCGCGCACCACACCGCGCAGAAGATTGGGATGTTCGCCCGCCTGGCCGGTGTCGCGGTGGACGGCGATCTTTTCCGGGCGCACCGCCACGGCCACGGGCTGGCCCTGGCGAAGAGGGGTGGTCGCCGGGTCCACCGCGACGGTGAACGGGCGGTCGAAGCCGCTTACGGCAACCTGCGCCCGCCCCCCGTCGAGGCGCGCCACCGTGCCGTCCATCATGTTGATCGAGCCGATGAAGTCGGCCGTGAACCGGTTCGCCGGGAACTCGTAGATTTCGGTGGGCGTGCCCATCTGCATGACCCGGCCCTTGTCCATCACGGCCATGCGCGTGGACAGGGTCATGGCTTCTTCCTGATCGTGCGTGACGAAGACGAAGGTCACCCCAACTTCGTCCTGAATGTTCATCAGCTCGAACTGGGTCTGCTCGCGCAGCTTCTTGTCCAGGGCGGCAAGCGGCTCGTCGAGCAGGAGCACCTTGGGCCGCTTGACCAGGGCGCGCGCAAGGGCGACGCGCTGGCGCTGCCCGCCGGAAAGCTGGTGCGGCTTGCGCTTGGCCCAGGGCGCAAGCTGGACCAGCTCCAGGATCTGGCCCACGCGCCGGCGGATCTCGGTGCGCCCCACGCCGTCCTGCTTGAGCCCGTAGGCGACGTTGTCCCACACGCTCATGTGCGGGAACAGGGCGTAGCTCTGGAACATCATGTTCACCGGCCGCTCGTAGGGCGGCAGGTGGGTGATGTCCTGATCGTCGATGGTGATGCGCCCGCTGCTGGGGGTCTCGAAGCCGGCGAGCATGCGCAGCAGGGTGGTCTTGCCGCAGCCCGAAGCACCCAGGAGGGCGAAGAGTTCGCTGCGGTAGATGTCGATGCTGACGTCGTCGACGGCCGTGAACCCGCCGAACTGCTTGGACACGTTCGCGATGCGCACGTAGGTGCGCGCATCCGGCCGCTCCCAGGGATCCAGCCGGCGTCCGGCGGTCGGCGATGAAACGGAGGCCTCGGGCATCCCGTCCCCTTCAGCGCGACGATGCACGCGGCCCGCACCCGCCGGTGGGGCACGGGCCGCGGCCGCAGGATTGGGCGAGCCGGGTTACTGGCCGGTTTTGACGGCCGTCCAGGCGCGCGTGCGCCGGCGCTGGAAGCGCGGCGAATTGGTGAGATCCGGGAAGAGGTTCTGCTTCACCGCCTCGGGCGGGAAGATCGACTCGTTGTTGCGGATCTCGTCCTTGACCATGGGCAGCGCCGACTTGTTGGCCGTGGCGTACCAGACGTAGTTCACGTTCTGCGCCGCGACCTCGGGCCGGTTGTTGAAGTTGATCCACTTGTGGGCGGCGTCCGGGTGCGGGGCGTCCTTCGGGATCGCCATGATGTCGAACCAGATCAGCGTCCCCTCCTTGGGGATGCTGTAGTTGATGTTGACCGGGTTCTCCTTGGCCGCACCGCGGTCGCGGGCGATGTAGACGTCGCCCGACCAGCCCTGGGCAACGCAGATGTCGCCGTTGGCGAGGTCGTTGATGTACTTCGACGAATGGTAATACTTGATGTAGGGCCGGATTTCGCGCAGCGCCTTCTTCGCCTTCTCCAGGTCCTCGGGATCCTCGGACTCCGGATCGATGCCCAGGTAATTCTTCATGATCGGGAAGGCCTCGGTGGGCGCGTCGAGCATCGTGATCCCGCAGTCCTGGAGCTGCTTGGCGTACTTCGGATCGAAGATGAGGTCCCAGGAATTCTCCGGAATTTCACCGTCGATATGCTTTTTCACCATATCGACGTTATAGCCGATTCCGGTCGTCCCCCACATGTACGGCACGCCGTACTTGTTGCCGGGATCGAACTTGGCGACGCGCTTGAGGATCCCATCGTCCACGTGCTTAAGATTCGGGATCTTCGACTTGTCGAGCTTCTGGTAGATCCCGGCCTTGATCTGCTGGGCGAAAAAGCCACCCGAGGGATACACCACGTCGAAGCCGGTGCTGCCGGCCATGAGCTTGCCCTCGAGCACCTCGTTGCTGTCGTAGACATCGTAGTTGACCTCAAGTCCGAATTCCTTTTCGAACTCGGGCACCGTGTCTTCGTGAATGTAATCGGACCAGTTGTAGACGTTCAGCACGTTCTCGGCGGCCGATGCCGGTGCGGCCGCCGCAAGCATCGCCACCGTCGCCGTTGCGACGAGCAGGGGGTTGTGCATTTCCCTCGCCTCCTCTGCCAACGCCGGGCCATCCCGGCTTTGCTTCGACCCGTTCGCGCACCGGTGTATACACACGCCCACTTGCCGGAATGTCAATCGTCCCGGGCCGGGCCGACGCCGGTTGGCGGCCTTGATCCCCGGCGCCCGTCGTGCCAAACGGCCGCGCGGGGCGGCCGCCGCATCCCGTGGCCGCCGAGGCATGTGCGATGGCCCGGGTCCTTTTCCACACAGCGGCGATCACCCGTCCACTTACCGGTATCGGGCGCTACGCCCAGGGGCTGGGCGCCGCGCTCACGGCCGCGCCCGCGGACGCGCCGACGGTCGCGTGCCGGCCCAACCCGCCCGACGCACCGCCGTCCGCCCGCATGTCGCTGCCCGACGCGCTCCGGCGGGGGCTGCGCGCGGTCCCCGGCGCGTACGCAGCGGCACACGCCCGCCGCCGGCATCGCTTCCGGGCCGTCGCCGCCGCCGAGACACCCGACCTCTACCACGAGCCGAACTTCGTCCCGCACCCTTTCGAGGGGCGCGTGGTGCTAACTTGCCACGATCTTGCGCATCTCCGCTATCCCGAGCAACAGCCGGCGCGGCGGCGCGCCTTCCTGGACCGCCGGCTGCCCGACGCGCTCGCGCGGGCGGATCGTATCATCGCGCCCACCGCCTTTGTCCGCGACGAGATCGCGGCCCTGTTCGGCACGGCGGCGCACAAGCTGTGCGTGGTGCCGGAAGGGGTAGACGGCACGTTCCGGCCACACGGCGCGGAAGAACTCCGCCCTGTGCTCGCCCGGCTGGGGCTCGCGCCGGGCGGCTACCTTTTGAGCGTAGGCACCGTGGAACCGCGCAAGAACCTGGCGACGCTGGCCGCCGCATTCGCCGAGCTGCCGGCGGCGCTGCGCCGGCGCTGGCCGCTCGTGCTGGCGGGCGCGCCGGGCTGGCAGCCGGGCGGTCTGGCGGCGCGCCTGGCGCCCCTCGAACGCGAAGGCACGTCGTGCGTCCTGGGCTATGTGCCCGATCGCCAGCTCCCCGCGCTCTACGCCGGCGCGGCCGGCTTCGCCTATGTCTCGCGCTACGAGGGCTTCGGCCTGCCCGTGCTGGAGGCCATGGCCAGCGGCGTTCCCGTGCTGGCGAGCGACATCCCGAGCCTGCGCGAGGTCACGGCCGGGGCGGCCTTCCATGCGGATCCAGCGGATCCGGGCGCGGTCCGGGACGGCCTGGAACGCCTGCTCACCGACGAGGTGGCGCGCGATGCGGCGATGGCGTCCGGGCGAGAGCGCGCGGCCACGCTCACCTGGCCCCGGGCCGCCGCAGCGACGCGCGCCGTCTACCGGGAACTGCTGGGGACGCCCCGTGCGGATGAGGGCGCGCCATGAAAGTCGTCCACGTCTTCAAGACGGCCATGCCCTTCACGCAGGGCGGCCTGGAGGAGAGCATCCGCCAGATCTGCCTGGGGACGCGGGCGGAGCTGGGCGCAACCTGCCGCGTGCTCACCGTGGCACCGGATCGCCGCCGGCACGAGCTGGATGCCGGCTATGCCGCGGTCACCGCGTATCCGGCGGCGCTCAGCGTATCCACCTGCCCCGTGGCGCCGGGGATGCGCCCCGCGTTGTGGCGCGCGTTCGCCGAGGCCGACATCGTTCACCTGCACGCGCCCTGGCCGTTCGCCGAGATGGCGGCGCTCCTGCGCCCCGGCGGGCGCGCCCGGCGCGTGGTGACCTATCACGCCGACATCGTGAACCGGGACGGCCTGGCCCGGGCGTACCGGCCGCTGATCACCCGGATGCTGGCCGGCTGCGACGCGGTGGTGGCGACCTCCGAGCCCTACATCGACAGCAGTCCCGTCCTGTCGCGCCTCCCGCAGCGGCCGCACGCCATCCCGCTGGGAATCGACCCGGCGAGCTATCCCGAGCCCGACCCGGAACGGCTCGCCGCCTGGGAGGCGTACCTCGGCCGCGGATTTTTCCTCTTCCTGGGGGTGCTCCGGTACTACAAGGGCCTGGAGGTGCTCGCCGCGGCGAGCCGGCACGTGCCCGCGACCACGGTGATCGTGGGCGACGGGCCGGAGCGCCCGCGCCTGGCGGGGCTCGCCCGGGAGCGGGGGGATTTGGTCTTGACGGGCTACCTTTCTGACGCCGACAAGATGGCGCTGTTGCAGTTGGCGCGTGCGGTCGTTCTGCCCTCGATCCAGCGCGCCGAAGCGTTCGGCATGTCCCTTCTGGAAGGCGCGATGGCGGGACGCGCCCTGGTGAGCACGGCCCTGGGCACGGCAACCGATCGGGTCAATCGCCACGGCGAGACGGGGCTGGTGGTGCCGCCCGGCGATGCGAACGCGCTCGCCGGCGCCATGCAACGCCTCGCCGCCGAACCCGAACGGGCCGCCGCGTTCGGCCGCGCCGCCCGGGCCCGTTTCGACGCCCTGTATACGGGACGCGCCATGGGCGCCGCCTACGGCCGCCTGTACCGGACACTGCTTGCCGGCCGGACGGCGGCGCCGACAGAAACCGCGACGGGAACAACGACGGGTTAACCATTCGCATGGCAGATATCCCGGCACACGCCGACGCCGCGCGCCCGGACCAGGGGCGCCGCGCTACCCGCTTCCGGAACCGGTCCATGCGCCTTCGTCCCGCTTCTGCAACCCTCGCGCTTGCGCTCGCCACCAGCGCGCTCGCCGGCCTCGCCGCGCCGGCCGCGCAGGCGGAGTCCCTGGCGGACGCCCTGGCCGACGCCTACCAGGGCAACCCCACGCTCAAGGCCGCGCGCGCCCAGCTCCGCGCGACCAACGAGCGGGTCCCGCAAGCGCTGAGCAACTGGCGCCCGCAGGTGTCCATCAACACCAGCGTCGGCCGCCAGAAGGTCAAGGACGGAAATCGGGGCAGCACGCGAGAGGCAACCAGCACGCCGCGCGACGCCACGCTCCGGGTGCAGCAGCCCGTGTATCGCGGCGGCCAGACCCTCGCCGGGACCGACCGCGCGGAGTTCGAGGTCAAGAGCGAGCGCAACCGACTCGCGAACACGCAGCAGGACGTGCTCCAGCGCGCGGTCGAGGCCTACATGAACGTCTGGCGCGACCGCGAAGTGCTGCGCCTGAACAACGAGAACGTGCGCGCGCTGGAGGATCAGCTCAAGGCCGCGCAATCGCGCTTCGAGCGCGGCGTGGCCACGCGCACCGACGTGGCGCAGGCGCGCACCCGCCTCGCGCGCGCCAAGGCGCGGCGCGAGGAAACCCAGGGCCAGCTCACCGGCAGCCGCGCCACCTATGAGGAGGTCATCGGCCATCCGCCGGGCGAGCTGCGCTATCCCGAGGACATGATCGACCTGCCCGGCAGCGTGGAGGCGACCGTGTCGCGCGCGGCGACCAACAACCCGCAGGTCGTGGCCGCAGAATTCGCCAGCAAAGCCGCCGACCGCGAGGTCCGCCAACGCACCGGGCAGCTCCTGCCCACGGTGACCCTGACCGGCGAGCTTTCCCGCCGTGAGCAATCCCTGTTTCCCCAGGACGAGAACGAACGCGCGGAAGTGCGCCTCGACCTTCAGATCCCGCTTTACCAGTCGGGCCAGGTCACCAGCCGCATCCGCCAGGCTAAGCAGACGGCGAGCCAGCGCCGTCTGCAGGTCGCCGAGGCCGAGCGCCGGGCGCGGCAGCAGGCGCGCAGCGCGTGGGGACGGCTCAAGGCCGCGCGCAACCAGCTCGATCAGCGCCGCACCCAGGTCGAAGCGGCCAAGATCGCGGTGAAGGGTGCCGAGGAGGAACTCAAGGTGGGCTCGCGCACCGTCCTCGATGTCCTCGATGCCGAGCAGGACCTGTTCAACGCCCAGATCGGCCTGATCCGCGCCCGGCGCGACATGGCCGTGGCGCGCTTCGGCGTCGTGGTGGCCGTGGGCGGCCTGACGGCGCGCGACCTGGGGCTGGAGGTGCCGCTCTACGACCCCGAGGAAGCCTACGAGGACGTACGCGGGTCCTGGTGGAGCCTCGACGCACCCGGCACCGATGCCGGCGGTGGCGCCGTGGACGTGCCATCGGGTGGCCGGAAAGGCGCCCCGGATGACCGGCAGGACGGCGGTGGCGATGGCGGCGGCGCCGCAGACAGCTCGGCGGCGCCTACGCCGGAAGCCGGGCCGACCAAGGCCCGGGCGGCCGAGGACGCCGGCACCGAGTCGACCGCGCCCGCGGGCGAAAATTCCGGCGAAGAGACCGCCGGTACCGAGGCGGGCACGACGGAAGACGACGGCACGGGCGATGGCGGTACCGGCGCTCGTCCATCCACCGGGACGGCCTCCGCGGACTCGGGCTCGGACACTGGCACCGGAAGCCCGGCGGCAGACAACGATGGCGGCGCCGGCGGCGAAACCGCCGCCGATACCCAGAGCGCGCGCACCCCGGAAAGCGGCGACACCTTCGGGCGCGCCGATCTGCTTGAGGTGGAACGCCTGCTCCGGCAGCTCGATTTTGCCACCGGCAAGGTCGACGGCCGCATGGACGCGGAGACGCGCGCCGCCATCGGGCGTTTCCAGAGCGCCGCCGGACTGCCCATCACCTACGAGGCGGATGCTACGCTTCTGCGCGAACTGCGCGAGGTGGCCAACACCATGGAGTAATATCGCCGAGCCAATGAAAACGGTGGTTCTTACTGCCTCACCCTTCGACAGGCTCAGGGTGAGGCCCTCATCTTGAGCTTGTCGAAAGATGAGGGCCGCGTGTGAAATTGGAGGCTCGGCGGTATAAAGTGCGGCCAAGCGCGCGTAGCGGCCCCCGCGGTCGCGTCCCGCGGAGTTGGCGGTCTAGGGTTCGACCCCGCCCATCTCGCAGATGATGCGCCAGGATTCGCCGTCGATGGGCATGACGGACAGGCGCGATTGCCGGATCAGCGGCAACTCAGCCAGGCGCGGATCGCCCTTGATCTGCTTGAGCGTCACCGGGGTCGCCAGGGGCTCGACCGCCTTGACGTCGACCATGCCGAAGCGCCCCGTCGCGTCCGAGGGATCGGGATAGTATTCGCGCACGATCTCGACGATCCCGACGATGCGTTTCTCGTTGACCGAATGATAGAAGAACGCGCGGTCCCCGATGGACATCGCGCGCATGTTTTTCGCCGCCTGGTTGTTGCGGACGCCGTCCCACTCGGCGACGCCGTCGCGGACCTGATCGTCCCAGGACCAGGTCCCCGGCTCGGACTTCATCAGCCAATACGCCATCAGGGGCGCACCTGCTTCCAGGGGGCAATTTCCACCCGCTCGAACAGGCCGGCCTCGGCATAGGGATCGTTCTCGGCGAAGCGCTCGGCGGCAGCGCGATCCGGAAACTCCATCAGCAGCAGGCTGCCGATGGCGTGCCCGGCATCGTCGAGCACCGGCCCGGCCGTGTGCACGCAGTTCCGGTACTGGTCGATGTAGGCGAGATGCGCCTCGCGCGTCCGGGCGCGCACCTCCGCGCTGTCCGGTTTGTCGACGGCGTAAATCATGAACAGCACAGCAGCCACCTCCCGGCTCGGCTTTCGCAAACGCTCCTTGCGGTAAGGCTAGCCCAGCCGCCCGCACGCGCGAAAGAGGGAGCAGCGCGGCCGCCCCGGTCACGGCCGGCGCCCGCCTGCATGCTGGCCGCCATACAAATCCCGCAAATGTTGACGGGATCTATCGCAAATGGAGACTCACCACTACACCCATTGTTAACGCGAACGAATTACGCTCTATGGCGTACCCTTTTTTCGTGGAGGGGCGCCGGCCGATGTCTTTCGATATCGCATTCGATTATCGCTTTGCCGAGGACAGCTTTTTCGACGACGGCGTGCGCACGGTTCTGGAGGCGGCCGCGGCCGTCTGGGAAGGGCTGATCGGCGAGGAATTCGACGATGTGCCCGCCGGCGTGGGCCTGACCGTGCGCAACCCCGGCGCCCCGGCCGCGTTCGAGCACGTCGAGCTGGATTCGGCCATCGACGACGTGCGCATCTTCGTCGGTGCCCATGCCCCGCCCTTCGGCATCGGCGGCGCGGACAGCCACGCCCTCGCCCGCGCCCGTGTGGAAGGGCAGAGCGCGCGGGGCGACGCCTTTGCCGCCCGAATCGGTGAGGATTTTCGCGGCAACGGCCCCGTCACCGACTTCGAGCCCTTCGCCGGCAGCCTGTCCATCAATCCCGACCCCGATTGGGGGCTCGACCCGGCGCAACCGGCGGCGGACCGGATGGATCTGTTCACCGTCGTGTTGCACGAGATCGGGCACGTCCTGGGCCTGGGCACCTCACCCACCTTCCAGGCGCAGGTCGGCCCGGACGGCTTTACCGGCCCCAACGCCACGGCCGAGCGCGACGGCGCACCCGTCCCCATGACGGACCAGGGCCACCACCCGACCGGGGACACCGAAGCCCTCATGGCGCCCACCCTCGCCGCCGGCGCGCGCACGCAACCGCAGGCGCTGGACAAGGCGATGCTGGCCGACATCGGCTACGCCATCGACGGCTTCACCGCCCAGGGCCGCACGCCCGCCCTCGTCACCGACGGCGACGATCCCCTGGTCAAGGGCACCGCCGTCGCGGACACCCTGAACGGCGGCGGCGGCGCGGATCATATCCAGGCGGGCGGGGGCGCCGACAACATCGCCGGCGGAACCGGGGCCGACACCATCTTCGGCCAGGCCGGCGCGGACACGCTCGCGGGCGGCCCCGGCCCCGACACGCTCCTGGGCGGCCGGGGCGACGACACCCTGGCCGGCGGCACCGGGGCAAACGCCCTGACCGGCGGCGCCGGGGCGGACGTTTTCGTCCTGGTACCGGGTGCGGACGGCACGCGCGTGACCGATTTCGATCCGGCAACGGACACCCTGCTCGTGGATCCGGCATTCGGCACCGACAGCGCCGCCGAGCTGGCCGCGCGCGCCCGGCCGGGCGGCGACGGTGCGCTGACCCTGGCGCTCGACGCGGACACCACCGTGCACCTGGAAAGCGCCGGCCCCCTGACGGCGGAAGGCGTCGAACTGGGGCGCCCCGGCGGCGCGACGGCACCGCCAAGCGCGTTCACGGCCGCGGATGACACGGTCCGCGTCACCCCCGGCGAGTCCGTCGCGTTCGACCCGCTCGCCAACGACCACGCGCCCGGAGGCCGCATCACCGCCCACAGTCTGCCGCTGCGCGGCGACCTCGAAGACGCCGGCGCGAACGGCCTGCGCTTCACGGCACCGGCGGATTTCGCCGGGAGCACGCCGTTCAGCTACCGCGTCGGCGACGGCTCGGGCACGGCCGATGCCGCGACCGTGCGCTTGACGGCCGCCCCCGATGCGGACGGCGCGGCCCAGCCCGCCGCGGCGCTGACCGACCTCAACCCCGCCGCCCAGATCACCGCGCTTTCCCTGGCCATCCTGGGGCGCGCGCCGGCGCCGGCGGACCTCGCCTTCTGGCGTGCGGAAATGGCACACGCGCGCGCCGAGGGGCACGCACCCGGTGCGGTCCTCGACGGGATTGCGGAATCCTTCCGGATAAGCCCGGAAGCACAGGCGCAATCGCCCGCCCTTTCGGCCGATACTGGCTCTTTGGATCAGGCCGGAGTCGCGCGCGATGCCGTTGAGGCGCTTTACCAGACTGCATTCGGCCGGCTCCCCGGCGATGCCGCGGCGGCGGACTGGGGCGCGCAGCTCGCCGCACGCATGGCCGAGGGGATGTCCGTCGGCGATGTGTTCGCGGACGTGCTGGCGGCTGCGCACAATGGCCCCGAGCACCGCGACGCGGCCGTTCTGCACAACCGAATCGAGATCGGGCTGGCGGCGGCTTCGGCGGAGACCCCGGCGCCCGGCAACGACGCGCCCGTCGGCGCCGCCCCGGCAGATGTCGAAGCCGGCCGGACCAGCGTCGAGCTGGCGGTGCTGGGCATGGGCAGCGGCGGCGCAAGCGACGACGGCATGGGCTGAAGAAACGATCACACGTCGAACCGGATGGACCTGTCGGGTACGCCCCCATCAGAAAAGGTTACTTCCAGATTTGCGGCAAAGTCGGTGCGTTTTTGGCTAAACTTCGTGGGACAGTCATCCCCGGATTGCCATGATCCGGAACCAATATCGACGCTCGGGGGGGCTCGGCTTGGCGGGCCAAGATCATATGGCAACAAAGGCAGAGACGCCGAAAGCACCCACGCGGGCCATTCTGCTCGCGGACAGATCGGAAGCCCACGTTCTCCTCGCACGCCATCTCTCCCGCGACTGCGGGATCGCCACGGATCACATCACCGGCCCCATCGATCCGCGCGACATGACGCGGTTCTCCAACGTAAGCATGCTGATCGCCACGCCGGCGAGCCTGGGCCGGATCGATCCGGGGGTGTCGCTGCGCCTGCTGCGCCAGATCAAGGTGGTGCTGCTGGTCTCGCGCGCGCGCCTGCTCGAGGCGGCGGACTTCGCCCCGTGGGCCGACGGCTTCCTGTTCCACGACGACGGCGTCCGACGCTTCTGCACGGCCGTCAACCTCGCCCTTCAGGCGCACGCGCTGTGTCCCGACTACATCGGTCCCGGGTTTACGCTCGACGACGCCCGGGTCGAGAAGCTCTCCGAGATGTCCCTGGCGGAGCTGAAGGTGCTGGACCGGCTGGCGGAGGGCGATCCCAACCTGGAGATCGCCCAGCGGCTGAGCCAGGAGGAGCGTGAGGTGAAGTACCTTGTGCGGTCCATCCTGACCAAGCTGCACTTCAACAACCGCACGGAGGCCGGCGTCTTCGCCCTGCGCTTCCGCAACGCCCTACAGGCACGCCAGCGCGCCAACTGAGCCGTCCGGGCTAGCCCGAAGCGGGCGGGCTTTTCACGGGCGCGTGACTCCCCTGTCACCCCCGGACCAGTCGGATCGCCCTTCGCGCCGGCGCGCAGGCGTCGGCTCCCTGGCATACTGGAACGCAACATCGGGCCATGGCGGCGAAGAAGGGGTGAGCGCCGCAACGGCCCGGTGTCAGGAGGTCGGCGTGACAAAAGGGGGTAATGCTCTTGCCGGATTTTCATTTCAGCCCTGATCGATAGGGTAAAAGTATCCAGTCAGGGAGGTGCACGATGCCTGTTTACCAAGCCTGGTGCCGGCCTCACGGCAAACCCGGCGAGCCCGTGGGGCTCTCCTTCCTCATCGACCGTGTCGACTACCGCACGGCCTGGCAGGACGCCATGGCGCTGTGCTTCAGCGGCGGCACCGTGACCGACGCCGACGGAACCAGCCACAACCTGCGCCCGCGCACCTGGACGGTCCAGAAGCTCAAGCTCTTCGAACTTGTCGAATCCGAAAGCGAATCGGAAGCGGAACCCGAACCGGACATCGGGCCGAGCAGGGACATGCTCGACCCCGAGATACGCGAACGCGAACTCGAACGGCTCTACGCGGGCCGGCGCTACGACAACGTGCGTTTCCGTCAGCGCAGCTACCGCTTGTCCGCCTGAGGGCAGGTGCCGGCCGGGTGGCGCCGTCCGCCCGGCGAAGCCTGCCTTCGGTTCCGTTGCCTCGCATACGATCCCGGGCGCCACCTGGATCGCCCGCACGTCCGGAAAAAGCGGCATCGGGTGAGCGCCTTTCCGCCGGATCCGATCCACGCGATCTTGCCATCCCCCGCTCCGCCGCCGGCGCATGCCCCGCGCCGGCGCCGTCGTCGCGGATCAGCGCGGCTGTGACGCCGCGGCCTCGCCTTCGCTGCCAAAGAAGATCGTGGAGGCGCGCATCGCCGCCTGGGTCCGATTCTGCACGCCAAGCTTGGCGAAGATATTGCGTACGTGGATCTTGATGGCGTTTTCCGAGACGCCCTGATCGCGCGCGATCTGCTTGTTCGAGTGCCCCTGGGCCAGCGCCATGAGCACGAGCGTCTCCTTGGGCGTCAAGCCGACGCGCGCGCCCCGGTCCGAGATCGCCTCGCGCTGATTCACCGGATCGCGGGCCGCCCGGGGGAAATAGCTTCCCCCCGAGGTGACGGTCTCGATCGCCGCGACGACGTCGTCGAACGAATTCGCCTTGCCGAGAAAGCCGCGCGCACCCAGCGCCTTTGCCGAAGCGTCCACGGCCGGCACCGTGGAGGAGGTCACCACCACGACCGGGATGGCGCCGGCCGCCGCGACCACACGCCCGATGTGCCGGTCCGGGCCGAGGTCGGGCATGTCGATGTCGCACAGGACCGCGTCGAACCCGGTATCGCGCGCAAGCAGGTCCAGCACCTCGGCATAGGACGCAGCCTCGACCACGCGCGCGGCCTCGCCGAAGTGATGGCGCAGCATGGCGATCAGGCCGCCCCGGAAAAGATCGTGATCGTCGACGACGAGCAGCCGCATGGCGAACCCCTTTGTCGGCATTTCTATCAGGTTTGCGACCTTCGTGCTAGGTGTACCCGAATTGTTGCGCGAATCGCCTTGTCCTGAGCCGGCAAGCGGATGGCTCACAAATCGCTCTAGGCGAATTTGATGCGGCAACCCCTCCTTCGCTAGCCTTTGTCGATTCGCGCGGATGACAATGCGGGCCGAGCCGACAATGCCGCGACGGGGTGAACGAACCCGGATTTCCGGGTACCGCATTCGGCGAAGCCGGTAAATGGCCTTTCGGTCGGATTTTAGCCAAATCTGTCTATCGTATCACCGCTGGACTCGTGTGCGCGCCAGTCGCCCCAAAGTAAACAACAGGTTAAGGATGCCGGCACCGGACAGATTGCTGGCTGAACACTCTTTCAATTTTGGAATTTCTTCATTAAGAACGCCTCTAACCTTTCAATCTCCCACAAAAGATACCGAATACCACACTCCTACATTCCCGACACCCTCCGAATATGAATGAGACGGTAACGTAGGCGTTGTCTTTTCGGGCAGCGCCTTGTCTCGCCGTCCGGTGCATGGGAACTCGACTAAAGGATGTTATTGCCCGTATGGGTAATAGCCGGTCCCAAGGTTCTTTGGTACCCATTTGGAGCATCGGCAGCGGACAAGCGAGGACAACCGTCCGGGACAGCCCGCTGCCAAGCCACGGCCCAGCGCCCGGCAGCGTGCCGGGCGCGCCCACAAGCTGCCGCGCGACGCGGCATGACATGCGGTAAGCCCGACCTTCGGGAGCGAGAGCGGGCAGGGAGAGAGCACCATGAGCAACGTCGTCACCTACCTCATCGACCCCAATCGCCTTTCGCGCGAGGGGCTGCTGCGCATCTTCGCCGACAGCAGCTATCAGATCGTCAAGGACGCGTCGGACATCAACGAACTCAAGGCGGGGCTGACGGATGACAGCGCGCCCGATCTCGTCCTGGTCGACTGCGGTCAGGATCCCGACCAGGTCGGGCCGGATCTGGGCCAGCTCCGCGCCTGGTTCCCCTCGGCCAAGATCGTCGCCCTGACCGGAAGCCACGATCCGCAGCTTCTCATGGCGTGCTTCGACGCCCCCATTAACGGCTGCATCCTCAAGGAGGTCTCCAGCCAGGCGCTGATTGAATCGCTGAACCTGATCCTGCTGGGCGAGCGGATCTTCCCCTCCGAACTGATCGGCCTGCTGTTGCGCGGCAACATGAACCGCGCGCAACCGGCGGCGCAGCTTCCCGCGAACGGGCCGCACCTCTCGGAACGCGAAATCCAGATCCTGCAGTGCCTTGTCGCCGGCGATTCCAACAAGGTCATCGCCAACCGCCTCAAGGTGACCGAAGCGACGATCAAGGTTCACCTCAAGAGCATCCTGCGCAAGATCAACGTGCGCAACCGCACCCAGGCGGCCATCTGGGCACTCAACCACGGCATGCGCTCGGACGAGGTGGAAGCCGGCGGCGAGCATTGACGCGCCCGGAAAACGGCAATGGCGCGGCGACGGCCGGCGGGTCCATAGGCCCGCCGGCCGCCGTGTTCCCGGCTCAGCTCGGGAAGGGTGGCAGACCTACCGCTTTCGACATAATGACGTCGAGATTGGGGGTGCTACCCTGACGGTCAGGTGGCGCGCGAGATCCGATAACCGCCGCGAGGGGAGACCATGTCCAAGTCAGCCGATAGTGTCCTCGACCGTCATCAGCCGGCCGCCGATGTACCGCAGCCGCCGGTCCGCGACGTTCCCGAGCGGCGCGACGGTGCCGGTTCGGCCGTCGATGCCGATCGCTTCGTCGCTGGACGGATCCGTCAGCGCCGCCGCGAACTCTCAATGAACCAGCGCGATTTCGCCAAGGCGCTGGGCGTGAGCCTGCAGCAGGTCCACAAGTACGAAACGGGCACCAACCGGGTGTCCGCCGGCCGGCTCTATGTCATGGCCGGAACGCTGGGCGTAAGCGTGGATTATTTCTACCCGCCCGCGGCGCTGCCCAACTGCGGCGAAGAGGCACGCGCCGACAAGGCCGAACTTGCGCGCCTCGTGGGCGCGCTCACGGACAGCGCGCATCGCGACGCCCTGCGCCGGTTGTGCGGCCTGTTCCTGCGCGCCGAGCGCGGTGAGACCACACGGCCCGCGGACGCCCCGCGCGAAGGCTGAGCCGTACGGATCAGCGCGCGGCGTCTCAGCGCCCGTAGGTATCGGCGAAGCGCTCGATATCGTCCTCGCCCAGATAATCGCCGCATTGCACCTCGATGATGTGCAGCGGCGTGCTGCCCCGGTTGGCCAGGCGGTGGATGGCGCCCAGCGGGATGTGCGTCGACTCGTTCGGCCGCAGCGCATAGACCTCGCCGTCGCGCGTGACCTCCGCCTCTCCTTCCACGACGATCCAGTGCTCCGCGCGGTGCCGGTGCCGCTGCAGCGACAGGGTCTGGCCGGGTTGGACCGTGATGCGCTTGACCTGGAAGCGGTCGCCCCGGTCGATACCACGGTAACTGCCCCAGGGCCGGTACACGGTGGTGTGCACCTCGGGCTGCGTACGCCCTTGCGCCTTCAGGTCCGTGACCACCGTCCCCACCTCCTGCGCGCGCTCGCGCGGACACACCAGCACGGCGTCGTCGATGGCGGCGACGACCAGATCGGCCACGCCGAGCGCCACCAGCACCTGGTCGTCGCTGCGCAGCAGGCAGTTGGCGGTGTCCCGGGCGTGGACGTCGCCCTGCACCGCGTTGCCCGCCGCATCCTTGTCCAGCACCTGCCAAAGCCCGTTCCAGGAGCCGACATCGCTCCAGCCCAGTTGGGCGGGAACGACCGCCGCGCGCTGGGTGCGCTCCATCACCGCGGTGTCGAGCGACACCGCCGGCGCGGCGGCGAAGGCCTCGGGTTCCAGGCGGTCGAAGTCCAGGTCACGCGTGGCGCCGTCCACGGCCGCCCGGGCCGCGGCAAGCACCTCGGGCGCGAGTCGGGTCATCTCGGCAAGAAGCGTGCCCGCGTGCACCAGAAACATGCCGCTGTTCCAGAGGTAGTCGCCCTCGGCAAGGAAGCGCTCGGCGGTGGCGCGTTCGGGCTTTTCCACGAATGCGGCGACCTCCGCCGCGCCGGGCGCGTCGGCAAGCTCGGCGCCCCGCCGGATGTAGCCATACCCCGTCTCCGGCGTATCCGGCGTGATCCCGAAGGTCGCCAGCCGCCCCGAGGCCGCCGCCGCCGCGGCCCGGTCCACCGCCTGCTGAAACGCCGCCGTATCCGAGACGATGTGGTCGGACGGCAGGAGCAGCATCAGCCCGTCCGGCTCCGCACGCGTGACCAGCAGCGCGCCCACGGCCGCCGCCGCGGCGGTATTGCGCCCTTCCGACTCGAGCACGAGGCGTCCTTCAGGTGCATGCTGGCGCAGCTGCTCGGCGACCAGGAAGCGGTGCTCCGCGTTCCCGATCAACACGGGCGCCGTATACCGCTCGGGATCGCGGACGCGCTGCAGCGTCGCCGCGAGCATCGAGTCCGGCCCCGCCAGGGGGAGCAACTGTTTGGGATAGAGCGCGCGCGAGGCCGGCCAAAGCCGTGTCCCGCTACCGCCGGAGAGAATCACCGGGTGAATTTTGCTGGCCATGCCCGCCCTTTACGCCGACATGCGTTTCGTGGTTCGTTCCGGGTTATCCATCGCCGACGCCGGGTGGGCTGTCAATCGCGTCACGGGTTACGCTGATCGGGTACAGACCCGGCCCGTTGCCCGTGTGGGACTCTGCGGTAGGTCGGCGATCCTATCCAGCGGGAGGCGGAATTGCGCGAAATCGTTTTTGCCGACACCGTTCGCAACGTGTCCTACGCGCACGGGGTGCTGCGCGTCTCGCTCGGCCGTCAGGCGGGCGAGAACAACGTCGAGGACGCCGGCGTGCTCGTGCTGCCCATCACCCAGGCGGGCAGCTTCGTCAACACGCTGGGCAATGCGCTCAAGCAGCTCGAGGCGAAGGTGCGCGAGCTTCAGGAACAGCAACAGCAGTCGGGCGCGGCCGAGGCACAGCCGGAGACGGGGGCGCAATCGGGCGACCCCGGCGAGCTGGATTTCGGCCGCAAAGAATAGCAGCAATCGAGAAAGCGGCGCGGGAATGTCCGGGCGTAACGCCATCGACATCGCCTACGACGCGGTCGCCGACCGTATTCAGCTTGTCCTGCGCCATGGATCAGGGTCGGCGGGCCTGCTGCTGACGCGGCGATTCGTCAAGGCGTTCCTCGCGCGCTTTTCCGAAACCCTGGAGACCAGCCTGGACAGCGCCCATGCGGATCGGCGGGCGGCTGTCGTGTTCGAGCACCTCGATGC
>Ga0207714_1000419_pt1 | contig 29652 bp, 26 predicted proteins | sample PonA232FremontCA_2_FD_187270 | JGI IMG/M metagenome (GOLD analysis project Ga0207714, IMG submission 187270) | Marine sediment microbial community from Fremont, CA, USA - Pond A23 Sediment 2 (SPAdes) | ecosystem: Environmental > Aquatic > Marine > Unclassified | place: USA: Fremont, California...
GAGCACGTCGTCCATCAGTTCCTCGGCGTAGGCCCGCACCGGTGCGACACCGCCGCGGAGTGTGATGTTGTCGGAGAAAAGCGAGAGCACGTCGAGCCCTTCGTCGGTGACACCGTGGGGAACGCCGACGTAACCGACGGTACCGCCGGGCCGGCAGACGGCGATAGCCGTGTCCATGGCGCTCGCAGCCCCGACACACTCGAGAACGTGTGTCGCGCCGCCGTATGTCAGTTCTTGCACCCGCTCGACCGCGGCCTCACCCCGTTTGGCGACTGTCTCTGTCGCCCCGAACGACACGGCCTGTTCGAGGCGGTCCTCGTGGTGGCCAACGGCGACAATCCGCTCGGCGCCCAGCCGCCGTGCCGCGAGCACCGCACACAACCCGACTGCACCGTCACCGACAACAACCGCCGTGTCACCCCCGCCGACGCCGGCACTCACGGCCGCGTGGTGGCCGGTCCCCATCACGTCGGTCAGCGGGAGCAGTGATTTCAGGGCCGACTCGTTGTTTGCGTACCGGTCTGGCACCCGGACGAGCGTGCCGTCGGCCTCGCTCACGTGAACGTACTCGGCCTGTGCTCCCTTCCAGGAGTCACCGTTGACACAGGAGGTGTGGAGCCCCTTGCGGCAGAACTCACACCGACCACAGCTAATCACGAAGGGGGCGAACACCCGGTCACCAGGGTCGACCGAGCGGACCGCCGGTCCAGTGGCTTCGACAACACCCATTGGCTCGTGTCCCACTCGGGTGCCCGGGTCGCGCTCACTGTCCCCACGGTAGAACCAGAGGTCAGAGCCACAGACGGCGGTGTGGGTAACCCGTACCACCGCTTCGCGGGGCCCGTCGACCTCGGGTGTCGGTCGCTCCTCGATACCAATCTCGCCCGGTCCGTGGAACACTGCTGCGCGCATGCCGCAACTGCCGGCCGGTCGGAAATACGGCTTTCGACCGTGACCCGTTTCGGAGCCGACGGGGTTAGTCGGACTCGGCGGCCTGCCGCTCGCGCCAGTCGACGAGTTCCTCCTCGGCATCCTCCAGGGCGTCGCCGTAGTACGCGAGTGGGTGCGAGATTGTCTCACAGCGGTCGTCCATGTTGACACAGTCGCCGTACGACTGCATCGTGGCACACGACGGTGGAGAGTACTCGGTCGAACTGGTCGCCCCGCGGATGTGGTCGACCTGGTAGCGGGTCACCTCCTCGCCGAACCCGGGGTTGATCTTGAACATATCGACAATCTCGTCGGTCGAGAGCCCGATACTCGTCAGAAACGAGGCGATGGCAAACCGAGAGTGGTGTTCGAGATGCTCGCCCTTCTGGACCTGGTCGAGCAGGTGTGTCATGCAGGGCGGAAACATCTCTGGCACGACAGTGTCGATATCGCGTGTCAGCTCCAGTTCGGCGAGCAACTCGCGGATACGGGCCTGCTCTGTGTCGAGTGCCGTTGCCACGGCATCGGGGACCGCGAGCGGGAGCCCCTCGGCAACCCGCTGTCTGACCGCCTCACGGACGAGCGCGAGCAACTCCGTCTCGGTCACGGGCACTTCGCCGTCCTGGAGTTCGCGGTTGACCAGTCGCCACTCGTCGTCGAACTGGTCGGCCGCGAGCCGCAGGTACGTGCCGACGGCAACCTGGTAGCGGTCGGGTGTCTCCCGAACAGCCCCCCTGAGCTCGAACTCCTCGAGCAGGTCGTCGAGTTCGAGACGACGACGACGGCTGCTCTCGAGTCCCGTCTCGCGACGGTCGGTTTCGAGACGCTCGCGGGCGGTGACTGCCTCGGCGCGGGTGTACTTCCGGGTCAGGATGTGTTCGTCGACGAGTGAGATGAGCACCCGTGCGACCGGGTACGAGAGCAACTCGACACGGACGCGGCGGTGCTGTTCGCCGACCTGTCCGTCGGACAGTGCCCCCTCGACGCGCTCCATCGCACGCTCGACAACGGTCTGCTCGCGCTCGACGACGGCAGCGAGGTCCACCTCGGCGGCTGCCACCGCCTCGCGAGCCGAGCGCAAAAACGGGTACCGCGCGTGCAACGGCTCCATACTCGATTAGTTGTGTATCGGCGAGTAAAAGCCCGGTGGTCACGACTACGCAGGGCTACAGGCGGTCCATGTCCCCGCTGTCGCGGGTGTCGTGTGCCTCCGAGACCGCCCCCCCGGTGTCTACCCGGTTTCGCGCACCACCGGTGGGTTCTTCTGTCGTACCCGTGCTGTCTCCGGTGTCGACGGGGCCGGTATCCTGGGCTTTACTGTTCACACCGAGTTCTGTCAGGAGCTTCTCGGTGTCCCCGCCGTCGCCGACAAGGTCCTGGTAGCGGTCACGGCTCACCTCGACGACGCGGGTCTCCCCCTCGCGGACCACCTCGAGTTCGACTGTTCCCGCCGGGACGTTGCGGAGTCGGGCCGAGGCGAGCGCGCTGAACACGAACCACAGTCCGACCACACAGCCTGTTGCGTACGCGGCGAGTGTCTCGAACGCGAGCGGGTCGGCGGTTCCAGTCCACCTCTCGGGGTAGGCGAGCCAGAACAGGGCCACCCCGACGACAGCCAGACCTACCCCGGCGAACACACCGAGACGGTTGCGCCTGCTCGCCGGCAGCACGACGACCACACCGAGCAACATCGCCGGCACCCCCAGTCCGGCCGCGATACCGGCCGCCTCTTTCGCGGTCTCACTCTCGGGCCGGAGTCCGACCAGCACCATCGCCACGAGCACCGCCAGCCCACCCACACCGACGAGTACGAGCCCTGCACCCACCAGACTCGGGTCCCCGAACCGCTCCCAGCGACGGTCGTAGGCCCGTTCGAGACTCGGCATACCCGGGATTCGGTCTCTGTGATAAAGACCCTTCGTCAGACGTACGTCAGACGAACCGGCTGGTGTGTCGGAGTGGTCCCCGCCCGTGGCGGCCCGACACTGCTCGCAGTCGTGACCGTTTGTCACTAACTCGCAACATGTTTTTATGCTCCCTGTGCCATGTGAGAGTTGATGTCAGGGGAGGATAACAGCGAACGCGACGAGGACAGGCAGAACCAGCCACAGGGCGGGCAACCGCCGAATCAGCCACAGGGCGGGCAACCGCCGAATCAGCCACAGGGCGGGCAACCGCCGAACCAGCCACAGGGCGGACAGCCGCCGAACCAGCCACAAGGCGGACAGCCGATGGGTCAGCCACAGGGCGGACAGCCGATGGGCCAGGCCCGTGGCCGACAGGCACAGACCGGACTGAACGTCGATACGAACTACCTCCAGGAGTGGGTGGTGTACCTCGCCGGGTTGTTCGGGGTCGGTGGCCTCGGACTCGGTGTCCTGTTTATTCTGGTCGACGCGATCGACGAACCGGTGTTCGAGGCGAGCGGCGGCGGACTCGGCGCTGCTGTCAGTACACTCAGCCTCTCTGGTATCGTGCCGACGATACTGGTCGTTCTCTCGGTCGTCGGGCTCTTTCTCGGCACCTGGCTCGGACAGAACCTCCAGGGGGGCAGTCAGGAACTGCTCGTGATCGCCGGTAGCTCGGTTGCTGCGGGTGCGGCGGTGTTTTTTTTCGTGTCGTCACTGCTGGTGTCGGTTGCGACAGATGGGGCTTCGCTCAACTTCGGTGGTCTCATCATCAACCTGATTCTGGTCGCCCTGCTCGTCGGGGTGACGGCCGCGGGCGCGGTCGCGGTGACCCGAAACCTGGCACCGAGGGACTTCTCGATTCAGTAGTCCCGGTGGAGCGACGTTCAGAACCCCAGGTGTGAGGTCGATTCGGGCATACCGTCGTCATTGTCATCGTCGGTGCCGCCGTCGTGGAGAAAGCGGGCGTCGTCGTCGGTCAGGTAGACCTGGCCGCTCTCGACGGTGATGTCGACGGTCAGCAGCGTCGTTTCGGCGGCGGGGCCGTTCCCGCACCCGCCCGTGCAGGCGTCGAACACCGAGCCGTGTTTCGGACAGACGACCCCCCCGTCGCGGGTCACCACCCCGACGCCCTCGCGGTAGAGCCGCTGGTCTTGGTGGGTGCAACGGTTGACCCAGGCCTCGACACCCTCCTCACAGGGGAGCAACATCACCTCCTGGTCACCCCTGTCGGTCCTGACGGTGAACAACCAGGACCCCTCCGACTGCACCGTCTCGACGTCCGTCAGCCGGTATCGCATACGCCCTGTTGTGTCCACGAACAGTTGAGCGTCCCGGTCAATCCGGTCACCCGGTCCGGTGTTCCGGTCGATCTCCCGGGGTTCGTCTCCCCCGTTAGAATGCTGTCGCCGCACCGAAGGTGAACAAATCTTCGGTAACTCGCGGAACAGAAATGCTGTTCAGCTTATGTTTATGTCGGACCAGTTCCTGTAACCGTGTATGGTAACGCGCGACTCGACAGGCAATCACGCGGTCGGGACGACTCCGGGCAACGAGGACCCGGTCATCAGTGTCGACGGACTAGAGAAACAGTACGGCAGCGGCGAGGACGCCGTGACCGCCATCGACAGTGTCTCGTTCGACATCGAGCGGGGGACAGTAGTCGGACTGCTCGGCCCGAATGGGGCGGGCAAGACGACGACGGTGAAGTCGATGCTGGGGCTGGTACTCCCCGACGCCGGACAGGTCTCTATCTGTGGTGTCGATGTCTACGCGTCACCACAGCGGGCACACAGCCACGTCGGTGCGATGCTCGAGGGGGACCGCAACGTCTACTGGCGGCTCACAGTCCGGGAGAATCTGGAGTTTTTCGCCGGACTGGGTGGACAGCGCCCCGGTGCGGTCCGGGAGCGCCACGACGAGTTACTCGAACGACTCGACCTCCTCGACCGGGCGGATACGCCGGTCAACGACCTCTCGAAGGGGATGAAACAGAAGGTCTCGCTGGCCAGCACGCTCGCCCGTGACGTCGACGTTATCTTTCTGGACGAACCCACGCTCGGACTCGACGTCGAGACCTCCCACGACCTCCACGCCGAACTCCGCCGACTCGCCGAGGAGGAGGACATCAGCATTGTGCTGACGAGCCACAACCTCGACATCATCGAGGCCGTCAGCGACCGGGTCATCATCCTGAACAACGGACAGGTCATCGCCGACGACGACACCGCGGCCCTGGTCGACGTGTTCCAGACCCAGTCCCACCGGGTCGTTCTCGACGGGTCGGTGCGGGCGTCCGTCCGCCGCCGACTCGAGCAGGCTGACGCGACCTGCCGCCGTGACGGTGACCAGACCGTCGTCGAGTGGGTCGACACCGACAGCAGGACCGTCTACGACGTGATGGACGTACTCGCCGAGACAGGTCAGGAGATAGCGGCCCTCGAGTCGCCGGACCCGGACCTGGAGGAGGTGTTTCTCCGGCTGGTCGACGACGAGCACGCCGTCGACACGGCCGAGGGTGTCGCCGCTGGGTCGGCGGCTCCCGAACCGGCAGCAGAGGGGTCGGCTCCCGACGAGACCAGGGAGAGCGAGGCCGTCGCCGCCGGCTCTGTGCCGGAGTCGGGGGGTGACCGCTGATGGCTACCGCGGAGAAACAACCGGTCGACACCGACGAGCGGCCGTCGTCCTGGCTCGCCCTCGTGTCGGTGATCGCCCGGAAGAAATTCACCCTGCTGGTCCGGTACCCACTCAACACTGCGACCCGGTTTCTCACGCTCGTGGCCCTGTTCGGCATCATCTTCTTCGGCGGTCGCGCGGCCGTCGGCCCTTCGCTCACGGACTCGCTCGGGGGTATCATCGTCGGCATGTTCATCTGGACGCTCGCGATGGTCGCCTACTCCGGACTGTCCTGGAACGTCACCCGCGAGGCCCAGTGGGGGACGCTCGAACGCCTGTTCATCTCGCCCCACGGGTTCGGCACGGTCATGCTGACGAAGATGCTGGTCAACGTCGTGTTCAGCCTCCTGTGGGGGCTGTCCCTGTTGGCCGTGATGATGGCAGTCTCCGGACAGTGGCTCGCGGTCGACCCGCTGACGGTGCTGCCGCTGGGTGTGCTCACACTCGCCTCTATCGGCGGGGTCGGTCTCACCTTTGCCGGGCTGGCGCTGCTTTACAAGCGCATCGAGAACCTGTTCCAGCTCGTCCAGTGGGGGTTCATCGGGCTGATTGCCGCCCCCGCGGGAACGTATCCGGCGCTCAAGCTCCTCCCGGTCTCTCACGGGAGCTACCTGCTGCGCCGGGCGATGAACGACGGGCTCCGGCTGTGGGAGTTTGCACCCGCGGAGCTTGGCCTGCTCGTCGCCACCAGCAGTCTGTACCTTGCTGTCGGCTACTACACCCTGCGGCGTGCCCACCAGCGCGCCCGCCGACAGGGGCTGATGGGACAGTACTGAGCCCCGGCGGGCCGTCGCGGCGCCCGGGACGTGCCCGTTCCGGGTAGAACGTGTACGTCGGCTCTCCCTCGAGTAGCTCCGAGACTGCGTTTTCGGCGCCGAACAAGGCCCGTGTCGTCCCGTCGGGTACGGGACTGTAGTCGTCAACGACACTCTCCCCGCCGGGGGCGGTGACGCGGGTCAACTCCGCGACGATACCGGCCGTGGTCGTCCGTGACCGGGTACACCGGTGTGGCGTCACCGGCACGGAGAGCGGCCGTCGCGTTGCCCGCCCCCGCACCGGCCTCCAGTGCCGGCCGACCGGCCGTCCGGACGGCTGTCAGTGCCTCGGTGAGGCTGTCGGGGACATCGCCCATCGGGTGCCCGTAGACAGGTCACCCGAGTGTCTGTTCCACCGTCGTACCCGGTCCCCGACAGACACGGCCGCTGTGAACGCACACCCGACAGCCAATCCGCGGCGTGTCAGGCCGGATTCGCAACATTTTTTCCGTCAGTGACAGTAAATAATGTATGATGTTCAGACCCCACACCCGACGCAGCGGCCCCCAGATAGCTACACCGGGGTCTGTCTCCTTTCTGCCGCGGTGAGCGGTGGACCCGTTTTCTGTCCACACCGGACGGAGACGGCGAAACCCTCACACTGTGGGTCCGTGCACCCGCTCGTGTCTGTGGCCTGCGCGGGCAAGTGAGAACCGTTAACTGACCGACCTGCGGTGTATGACCAACGAATGCAACTCCCCGAAGCACAGGTGGCGGTCCTCCGGGCCGCCGACGCACAGGAGGACAGACCGATAACCGAGATAGCAGCAGAGACCTCACTCAAGCCCGAGACGGCGACCGGTGCCGCGTTCGCACTCGAGGAGGCGGGGCTGGTCGCGGTCACCGAGGAGCCGACCGAGCGGCTTGCGCTCACCGCGGAGGGTCGCCGCTACGTCGAGGCAGGGCTCCCGGAGATTCGGCTACACGAGGCCGCCCGCGAGGCCGACGAGACCGGGGCGGCGATCGGTGCCGTCGTCGACGCCGCCGGTCTGGACGGCGACGCCGTCGACATCGCGCTGGCGAACTTCGCCCGCAAAGGGTACGGTGAGATAGAGCGTGGCGAGGTCAGGCCGGCGTCGGATGCCGACCCCGACGAGGATACCGAGGCGGCGGCGCTCGCGGCACTGGCCGGCGACGAGGAGCCGTCCGAGGGGCCGTTCGACCGCCTGGTCGAGCGTGGACTGGTGACACGCCGTGAGGAGACCCGGCGACTCGTCGCTCTCACCGACGAGGGGGTGACGGCGCTGATGGGTGGTGTCGAGGCCGCCGACCGTGTCGACCGGCTCACGCCGGAGCTGCTGACGAGCGGCGAGTGGCGCGACGTCGACTTCGCCGAGTACAACGTCGCCGCCGAGGCCCCCGCGGTGCAGACCGGCCGTAAACACCCGCTCCGGCAGATGGCCGACCGTGTGAAGAACGTGTTCGTCGGTATGGGGTTCGAGGAGATGCAGGGGCCGGCTGTCGACGCCGACTTCTGGATCCACGACTGCCTGTTCATGCCACAGGACCACCCGGCACGCACCCACTGGGACCGCTTTGCGCTGTCCGAGCCGGAGTCTATCGACGAGCTACCGCCGGCGTTGGTCGAGCGTGTGCGGACCGCCCACCGGGACGGGGTCGGCCCGGACGGCGAGGGCTACCGGTCGCCGTGGGACGAGGCGTTCGCCGCCAGGCTCGCACTCCGGGGCCACACCACGTCGCTTACCGCCCGCCACCTCGCGGGTGAGGCGTTGGGTGACCTCGAACCGCCACAGCGGTGGTTCAGTGTCCAGAAAGCCTACCGCAACGACGAACTCGACGCCACCCACCTCCTCGAGTTCTACCAGATCGAGGGGTGGGTGATGGCCGAGGAGCTGTCGGTGCGTGACCTCATGGGGACGTTCACCGAGTTCTACCGGCAGTTTGGCATCACCGACCTGGAGTTCAAGCCCACATACAACCCGTACACGGAGCCGAGTTTCGAGCTGTTCGGCCGTCACCCCGAGACCGGTGAGCGCATCGAGATCGGGAACTCGGGGCTGTTCCGGCCGGAGATGCTGGAGCCACTCGGTGTCGAGGCCGACGTGATGGCCTGGGGGCTCGCCCTCGAGCGGCTGATGATGCTCGCCACCGGTGCCGAGGACATCCGTGACGTTCACGGGACGCTCGTCGACCTGGAGTACCTGCGGACAGAGGAGGTGCTGTACTGATGCCCGTTATCGACGTCGACCCCGACGAACTGCGCGAACTGACCGGACAGCGTCTCGACGACGAGGACCTGCTCGCGGACCTGTTCGAACTCGGTGTCGAGTACGAAGGCACAGCCGAGGACGGCGCGTTCAAACTCGAGTTCGAGCCCGACCGGCTGGACTGGCTCTCGGTCGAGGGGCTGGCCCGGGCGCTCCGGTACAACTACGGCGAGGCCCGTGGCGTCTACGTGCCCGACACGAACGACGCCGAGTGGACGATCGAGGTTGTCGACACCCCGCCGGAGCGGCCGTACGTCACCGGTGCTGTGGTCCGCGGACTCGACCTGAGCACGACCGCGCTCGCGTCGCTGATACAGCTTCAAGAGAAGCTCCACGCCACGATGGGTCGGGCCCGCGGAAAGGGGGCAATCGGTGTTCACGACCTCACGATGCTGAAGGGTGCCCCGGTGACTGGCCGGGACGACGGTCGCGGAAAGTCACTCACCTACACCTCGATGGACCCCGACGACGAGCGGTTCGTCCCGCTTGAGAGCAACGCGGAGTTCACCCCCAGGGAGGTCGTCGAGCGCCACCACATCGGCACCGAGTACGCGGACCTCGTGACGGACCTGCCACGCTACCCCGCCATCTACGACGATATCGGGCTGTTCTCGTTTCCGCCGGTCGTCAACGGCCGCCGGACCGAGGTGACACCCGACTCCCGTGACCTGCTCGTCGAGATGACCGGCACAAACCAGTGGACTATCGACCGTATGCTGAACGTTGTCTGTTATGCACTCTCGGCCCGTGGCGGGCAGATCGAGCGCGTCGCGGTGCAGTACGACGCCACCGCGCCCGGCGAACACGCCGGCGACACGCTCGACCGGCCGAACCTGGAGACGAAACAGAAGACGGTTGCTCACGACCGGGTCGAGTCGGTGCTCGGCCGCACGTTCGACCAGGAGACGGTGGTCGACTGTCTCGAACGGTCGGGGCTGTCGGTGGCCGACACCGACGACAACCCGGACAGCTACGAGGTGTCGATACCACCCTACCGCGTCGACGTGTTACACCCTATCGACGTGATCGACGACATCGGCCGGGCGTACGGTTTCAACGACCTCGGCCCGCGATACCCGGATGTCTCGACGGTCGGCGGCCGTCACGAGCGGTCTCGTCTGGAGGACGTGACCCGCGAGACGCTCGTCGGACTCGGGTTCGAGGACCTGCTGAACTTCCACCTGACCAGTGAGCCAGAGACCTTCGAGCGGATGCGGCTCTCCCCCGAGGACGACGCCGTCGGCGGCGGTCGGCCAGTCAGTATCGGCGAGCCCTACAGCGCCGCCTACACTATCGTCCGGACCTGGGCACTCCCCTCGCTCGTGCAGGTGCTCGAGAACAACACCCACCGGTCGTACCCACAGCACCTCGCCGAGGTGGGGATGGTCGCCGCCCGTGACGAGACAGAGAACACGGGTGTCGCCGAGCACCGGACCGTCGCCGGTGTACTCGCCGACCCGGAGGCCTCGTACGAGGACGCCCGTGCCCGCCTGCAGGCGCTGGTCCGGGCGTTCGGTGCGGGCCTGGAGACGCCGCCCACCGCTCACCCCTCGTTTATCGACGGCCGGAGTGGGTCGGTCGTCGTCGACGGCGAGTCCGCCGGTATCGTCGGGGAGCTTCACCCTGCGGTGCTCGTCGAGCACGACCTCGAACTCCCGGTCGCAGCCTTCGAGTTCCGGCTCGACGCAGTTCAGTAGCCACAGTGTTGCGGGACAGCGCTCATGCTGTTCCCACCCCGAACATGCGGTGCCGGGTGGCTGCCTGTACGACCCGGCAGACTGAGAACCCACCCCGGACCGTCCCTCCCCCGACGGCCGGGCTGTCGACGTGTCATCCCTCCCGACTGCCCCTTTTTAAACCGGTTCGCCCGTGTTCTACGCCCGTTACTCACTCCCCTCCCGGCCTGGTGGCGACGGCGTCGAGCAGTGTCGCGAGCTGGTCGGTCGCCGCCTCGTACAGCCGTGTGCCGAGTTCGGTGCTGCTCTCGGTGGGGTCACCGACGGCCCCACTCGTGGTGAACGTGTCACTGTCGTGGGCGAGGTTGACACCGCCGACCCACTCGCCCCAGCGGTCCGCGGCACCGGCCGCTGCCCTGTCGAACTCGGTCTCGTCGACCAGCTCCGGGTGGAGCTCCAGCAGGAGACTCGTCTCGACCGGGCCGGCGTGACCCATCTCGACGCCCATCGTCTCGAGGTCGACCGCGTCGAACCAGGTGAACTCGACGGCGTCGGCGGTCCCGTCACGGCTGAGACGGGCACACACCTCCTCGAGTGGGGCGACGTTGCCCCCGTGCCCGTTTACCACGACCACCCGTGTCCAGCCGTGTGCGGCGAGACTCTCGACCGTCTCGCGCACGTACGACCGGAACGTCTCCGGTGAGACCCAGAGTGTGCCGGCGAACCGCCGGTGCTCCTCGGCGACACCGACCGGAATGGCGGGGGCAACAGCCACCTCGTGGTCGGACCGCTCGACTCCGCCCTCGGCGACCGCTGCCGCGGCGAGCGTGTCGGTGCCGAGCGGTGCGTGTGGGCCGTGTTGCTCCGTGCTCCCGACAGGGAGCACCGCTAGCTCTGTCTCCGAGGCGTCTGCCGCCGGCCAGGTGGCCGCTCCGAGCTGCATGGCCGCTTCTCGGGCCCTGTCAGTATAAACACCGGGCGGTCGGGCCCGCTCAGCGCAACTGTTCCAGCGCGGTGTGTGCGGTGGCCGTTGTCTCGTACCCGCGCTCGCCCGCGACTGTCACCTCGGCGAGCAGCCCAGCCGCCTGGAGCGCGACGAGCAGACCGTGCAAGTCGCCCTCACAGAGCGTCGAGATGTCGAGCAGGGTACGAACCCGTGTCGGGCCACGCTCGTCGAGTTCGACCAGCAGTCCGAGCGCCCGCTCGTCGGGGATACCCGTGACCAGTGCCACCCCTTCGGAGGAGAGTGCCGCTGTCGCGACGTCGAGCGGTGACGCGTCGACGGGTTCGAGTGACTCGTTCGGGAGGTGGCTCCGCTCGCCGGTCTCCGGGTCGCGCACGCGGCTGCTCTCGCCGGACCGCTTCTCCAGCACGTATCGCTTGCCCGCGTCGTCCCGCACGACACGCCCGGTCACGGCTCGCCCTCCTGTCCCGGGCCGGCGGTCGCACCCGCCTCCCGACCCCCCGTTCCCGGGCCGTCGTGGAACTCGCCCGTGTCGATGCGTGTCTTCGCCCGTCCGGTCCGGTACAGCGTGTAGCCGAACAACACGAATGCGCCGCCGAACAGCTCCAGGCCGACGTTCGGGCCTCGGTCGAAAACGAGCAACAGCGCGCCGAGTGTTCCCCCGAACACCGTTAGCTTGTACAGGAGCATCAGCTTCCAGAACAGCGCCCGTAGCTCCGGGTCGACGTCCGCGTCTGTCGGCACGTCCGGTCCGACGGTCCCCCCGCTGTTGGCGTCGTCGACCTCGCTTGGGATGTCGGGCTGTATCCCGGCAGCCAACCCGCCGTCTTCGGGGCCCTCTCCCAGCCCCGGGTCGCCCGTGTCTCCGGACCCGTCGTCTGGCTGTCCGGCCTCGCGTGACTCACTCACGTGGACAGCTACGACACGGGTGGCAAAATCCGTTCTGCTTTCTCCCCTCATGACCAGGTGGTCTTACCCGGTTCTCCCGCTCGACGGTCACGGCGCTCGACACCAACCCGTCGCCGCTCGTCGGGGACACCCCCGATCAGTGCTACCCGACACACCTGGGAGGAGTCCGAATGCTCGGGCGTCGGCGCTACCCCGGCCCTGCGGCTGGTCTGTGCTGTTCGGTGCGGGAAACGTTCATATATGCTACCCTCGTACCGATGTCCGAGGCGCATGAACAGGGGCCGTTATATCGCCTACCGCGTTGCCTGGGCCGGTGTCGCGAGCCTCGTCGTGACGGTCGTGTTGTTTGTCGTTGCGACGTCGATCGGTGACCTCACCGACACCCTCGGCGGGGCCGAGTCCCCCCCGTTCCCGGACGCAGAGGCCGACTTCTGGGACGAGAGCGACCCGCTACACGTCCAGTATCTGGACTGGCTTGCATCGCTCGTGACACTCGACTGGGGAGAGTCACTGCGCTACGGCGAACCGGTCACCGACCTGGTTGTCGAGCGAGGAAAGATCACGGCGGCGTATCTCGTCCCGTCGGTCGTTCTCGGCACGGCGCTCGCGACGCTGTTTGGCTACGTCGCTGCCGCCCGCGAGGGCGGGTTGCTCGACGGCTCTGTCCGAACGAGTACGTACCTCGTGTTGGCGCTCCCCAACTTCCTCATCGCGGCGACGCTCGGCCGGTATCTCGAAAAGCGTAGCTTCAGTCCGGGCGACGAGGGGTACGCGCTCGACGAGGTCATCCTCTCGGGGTCGAACGTGTTCTGGATCGGGGTGGCGGTAGCCATCCTCGGCACACACGTCGCCGCGGTCCAACTCCGCCAGGTTCGTGCACAGAGCAGCGAGTACCTCGCCGCCGAGTTCACGCGGATGCTCCACGCAAAGGGGCTCGGCCCGCTCGGGGTCGCTAGACACGTGCTCAGGGCCGCAATCGTCCCGCTCACGTCGCTGTTCGTCGCGGAGGTCGCCGGCCTGTTGCTCGTCTCGGTGTTCGTTATCGAGGCGGTGCTTCGTATCCCCGGTCTCGGATTCATCACGTGGAACGCGCTCAACTTCAACGACGCGCCGCTGGTGTTGCACGTCACCTTTCTGGTGGCGCTGACACTCATCCTCGCCAGCCTGCTGGAGGATATAATCGCGGTGACACTCGACCCGCGGCTCGACGACGACTGAGCGACTCACCCGGGGTCCGTCACCGCTCGCGCGGGTCGATAACGTCCCGGAGTCCGTCACCGAGCGTGCTGACAGTCAGCAGAAACGAACAGATAATCCCAGCAGGCACGTACACCACCCAGGGAACGAACCAGAAGTCGAAAAGTGGTCGCGTTGCCCCGTCGAAGGTGGCGGCTCTGCCACCGATTGCGGCGCGGAGTTGATTACCCAGGGAGATAACCCCCGGGTCGGTCAACGAGAGAAAGGCGAGCGCTGCCTCGTAGATGACGAACTTCGCAAACAGCAGTGACGCCGCTGTGACGATGGTGTTCGAGGCGTTCGGGACGATGTGGCGTAACAGCACGAACGCCGAGTCCGCGCCGGAGAGCTCTGCTGCACTTATATACGGCGTGGTCCGTAACTGTGCGACCTCACTCCTGACGAGGCGTGCGATACCGCCCCAGGAGAGCAGCCCGAAGACCAAGATTAGCAGCCGGTAGCTCACACCGAAGATGAGCGTCAGAAGCATGTAGGCGAAAAACGCCGGCAGTGCCCGCTGGATGTCGACGTAACGCATGAGAAACTCGTCGACGCGGCCGCCGCGGTAGCCGGCAACCGTCCCGACGACGACACCGAGTGTGACCGAGAGCACCGAGGCCGTCAGTGCGACCCGGATGCTGGTGTTCAGCCCGAGCAGCCCCATCGTGAGCTGGTCCTGTCCCTCGCCGTTCGTCCCGAGTGGGTGCTCGAGTGTTCCCTGACACTGGCCGTTCTCGACCGGCCCGACACACTGCGGGGGGAACGTCTCCGAGACAGACGACCAGGCCGGCGGCTGCAACGAACTGAGCACGTCGAACGCCGGCTCGGAGGCGAACACGGGGTACAGTGTGGCCACGAGAAACAACACGAGTGCGTACAGCCCACCGACCGCGACGAGCGGACGACCCCCGAGCCGGCCGAGCAGCCGCCGGACCCGTCCCGGTGAGCCGAGTAGCTTCGGCAGGAACACGACCCCGACGAACAGGATGGCGACGACGTACATCCAGGTGATAGCCTCTAACCCCCTGCCGGCCAGGGTAATAACTTCCTGTTCTTGGGACACCGCGAACACACCGACCCCGACGAGCAACAGGAACGTCAGCCCGGCACAGACCGGCTGGAGAAACGACAGCCACCGTCGCTCACCGCCTGTCAGGCTGAGCTCCTCGAACCTGATACTATCCGTCGTCGTGACGGCTGTCTCCCCGTCACCGCTCGCAGATTCCGGCTCTGGATCTGTACTGGAGGGCACGGCTCGAGCGTGTGGTCTGAGTTCCCTACGACTTAGATGAGTCTCTGGTTACAATCGCTAATAGGAACGACGTACAAAACCGTTTTGCCGAGTCGAGGGTTCGCTTCGACTCACACGATCTGTCCTGCGATGGACTACTGTGGCAGTGTCGCGTCTGTCGCGGCCACGAGCTGCTCCGCCCGGCGCGCAAACCACGACGTGACATCCCGGTTGTGGCCGGCCCAGAGGTCGTAGGCCACGTCGGTGTTTGGCTGTCCCTCCGGGGCGTCGGGCAGTACGACCCCCAGCTCGTGCCGGCAGAGACGTCTGTCCGACTCCTTGACCGCGGCGAGGTCCTCGGCCGTTGGTTGGAGGTCGAACGCCTCCCAGACAACCGCCTCGACACCCGCTTCGAGGCGCTTGTACGCCTCCAGGTGGGCCTTGACAGGCGAGATGAGGTCACTGATGTACGCCTCCTGTGCGTCGTGCAGGAGTCCCATCAGCTGTCGCCGACGGGACTCCCCGTGTGCGGCCAGGTCCTGGCTCACGTAGATCGAGTGCAGCCCGACGCTGTAGAAAAACTGTGCCTGACCCGAGGCACGACAGAGATTCCCCAGTCCGTGAGCGATATCCTCCAGTCGGACGTCACCCGGATTCGGGTCGTAGGGTGTGAACTGCACACCACTGACCGTCGTCATCGTCGCCTCTACTGGTGGTTGTTTGCTCTCGGACATAGTTGTATATTAGAGGTCACTGAGCCGTTTAATACCACCGGTACCGGAGTCCACACCGACCGACCCGCGGTCGTGGCGGTCAGGTGGCCACTGGTCTGGTGTATCGTGACGAACCACGAGTCGTTCGAATTAAACTCGGCCACGGAGCGAACCCTGCGGGTCCGGCGACACCAGTCCCACAGTTGTCAGGTGACCCGAGAAACAACAGGGTACGGGCCGGGCGCGATTTGAACACGCGACCGACGGGTTAAGAGCCCGTCGCTCTGCCAGACTGAGCTACCGGCCCTCGTACTACGATTGGGCAGGCGGAGTAAAACCGTTACCCTTCGGAGCCACGACACGGACCGCGTCGGGAACCGGCGGTGTGCCGGGGCCACGGCTGTGGTGACACCGCCCCCTGCGAGCACCCGTGTCACCTGCTGTGTGGACCCCGACTCATATCTCTATACATACGTCTGACACGTTCTCCGGAAGTTCTAAGACACCGTGTTCCGTGAACACAAACAATGTCTAAAAAAGCAAAACTCGCTGTCGTACTGGCGGCCGTCGCAGTGGTGTACACGGTTGTCGTCCGGGAGTGACCCGACAGACCGTCGTCGGGGGTCACAAAGCACTCAGGTAGCTCCAGCCGTTGGTACCGGTATGTACGGTGTGGTGACGCGAAACGAGTCAGAGCTGGCCTGGTCGGAGTTCGACACGGCGTTTTTCGAGATGAAAGACGTCACCGGCCGCGCGACGACACCGGCCGAGAACGGGGTCAACATGGTCTCGTGTTTCGGTGACAACGCCGCTGTCGAGGGTGACCCGGACCTGGCACCGGTCAACGACACCGGCGAGCGGGCCACCCGCGAGCGGCGTTACTTCGACTGGGACTACGTCTGTCCCACGGACGAGACCTACCGTGACGGTATCCTCGAGATGGTTGCGGACGCCGCCGCGGCAAACGAGGACGTTCGCCTCGACGATGTCGGCTTTCCCCGGGCGGAGTACTGCCACTGCGACCGCTGTACCCGGCTGTTCGAGGCCAGCGGGCACGACGACCGGATGCGCTGGCGCACGGAGGTCATCACCGAGTTCGTCGCCGAGGCGCGCAACTTGGTGCCCGGTCGGCTCTACCTGACGCTGTACCCTGACCCCTACCCCGGACACCTGGAGCGCCGGAGCGGTATCGACGTCGACGCGCTGGCTACCCACGTCGACGAGTTCGTCGTCCCGGTGTACGACATGGGCTACACGACAACCTACTGGGTCGAGACAATCGCCAGCGGGTTCCGCGACCGTCTCCCAGCCCCGTTCAGCGTCGAACTCTACGCCATCGACATCGACCTCGACAACCTGGTCGACGCCACCGAGGTCGCTGCGGCGTACGGCGAGCGGGTGCTGTTCGCCTACCAGGCCGGCAACGGTCGTGCGGTCGTCCGGCGACTGCGTGCCGACGAGCAACAGGGTGTCTCTCACGGACCCGACGACGTGTAGCCGTCCCCGGACCCCGGTTGTAGGTTCCCTACTGTCGTGTCTGGCTGACCGCGGCCCCGGATACTCAGAAACGGTGGCTGCGCCAGGTGCGCAACTGCTCGCGGTCCCGCGTGTCCGACGGGAGTTCGTCGAACCACGCGGCGTCGGTTATCTCGCCGTCCGGGTCCTCGACGGTCGGTGTCACCGCGTCGGCGCGGGCCTCGAACAGTGGCAACACCCCCCAGGTCGAGTGGCCGTCAGCGTGGAAGGTGACCCGACCGAGCATCCCCAGCCCGCGGTAGTCGGCAGACAGTCCGGCCTCCTCCTCGAGTTCCCGCTCGGCGGCAGCCCGGAACGACTCGTTCCCGTCGGTCTCACCGCCCGGCAACACCCAGAGCCCGACTGCCTCGTGACGTACCAGCAACAACGCACCGTCGTTCCGGGCCGTGAGCGTGTGAGCCCCGTACGGGGCACCGTTCTCGTGGATGCGTTCTGTGACGGTCCGGAACCGCCGGCGCGAGACCTGCTTTGTCGTCTCGAACTGTATCACGTCGTCGTATCTCGCCGACAGGTCGTCGTAGGTCTGAGCGGCCTGCTGGGCGGCCTCGTCGGCGAGATACCAGAGGTCGTCGACTGCGGTCATCGGCGCTGTTCGAAAAACGGTGGCCCATCGGGCGATACTGCGGTCATACACGCTGATTGGACAGTCGGCGATATAAGTCTTCGAGTACTCAGATGTCGACGCCGCGCTCGTCGAGCAGGTCGAGAAACGCCGTCTCGGAGAGGCTGTCGATGTCGTGTTCGTCGGCGGCGTCACGCTTTCGCCGGCCAGGGTCGTCGCCGACGACCAGGTAGTCGGTGTTGCCGGAGACACTGCCCGTTGTGGTCCCGCCTGCCTCCTCGACGAGATTCTGTGCCTCACTCCGGGTGAACGCGTCGAGGGCACCGGTGAACACGAACGTCTCGCCGGCGAGTGTGTCGTCCCGGTCGGTCTCGACCGGTTGCGGGTCGACGTGTGTCAGCAACCGGTCGACCGCGGCTCGGTTCCGCTCGGTCTCGAAGAACCCGCGGATGGCGGCCGCGACGACCGGCCCGACGTCCGGCACCGTCTGGAGTTCGTCGGTGTCGGCCTCGCGGATCGCCTCGAAGGTGCCAAACTCCCGAGCCAGCATCCGAGCCGTTGTTGGTCCCACCTCGGGGATGCCGAGTCCGACGAGAAACGCCGGCAGCGTTGGCTCCGTTGTGTCTTCGAGCTCCTCCAGCAGGTTCGCCGCGCTGCGCTGGCCCCACCCCTCCAGTGTCGTCAGGTCGAACACCGACAGCTCGTAAAGGTCCGCAGGCTCCGCGACGAGACTGGCGTCGAGCAACTGGTCGATGCGCTCCGCACCCAGCCCTTCGATGTCGAGTGCGTCGCGGCTGGCGTAGTGCTCGACAGCGGCCTCGCGCTGGGCCGAACAGCCGAGCCCCGCCGGACAGAACGCCAGCGGGCCGTCCCGCTCGACCGGCGTCTCACAGACCGGACACCGCTCGGGGAACTCGAACCGCCCCTCGGTGTGTGTGGTCACCACTTCGGTGACGTCGGGGATGACGTCGCCGGCACGCTTCACCCGAACCTCGTCACCGACGGCAACCTCCAGCCGCTCGATCTCCTCGGGGTTGTGGAGGCTGGCACGCGAGACCGTGACCCCACCAACCTCGACGGGGTCGAGCAGGGCGACCGGTGTCAGCCGGCCGGTCCGCCCGACCTGTACCACGATATCCCGGACGGTCGTGTGTTCGCTACGGGCCGGGAACTTGTAGGCAAACGCCCACCGAGGGGCACGGGCGGTGTACCCCAGCCGGTCACAGGCGGCCCGGCTGTTCAGTGTGATAACGACACCGTCGATCTCGAACGCCAGGTCGTCGCGGCGGCCCATCAGCCGGTCACGGTAGTCCAGTGCCGCCTCGATGTCGTCGACCCGCTCGACGAGGTCGGTCACGCGCAACCCCCATTCGGGGAAGCGCTCGTAGACTTCCGCCTGGGTGTCGAACTCAGTGCTCGCGTCGAGCACGGAAAAGAAAAACACCGCCAGCGGGCGCTCGGCGACGACCGACGGGTCGAGCTGTCTGAGTGTCCCGGCGGCGGCGTTGCGGGGGTTGGCGAACGGCTCCTCGCCGCGCTCGACCCGCTCGCGGTTGTACGCCTGGAACGGCTCCCGTGGCATGTACACCTCGCCGCGCACGGCAAGCCGGTCGGGGTAGTCACCCCGGAGTCGCGCCGGCACCGACGGAACGGTGCGGACCTGTTCGGTCACGTCGTCACCGCGCTCGCCGTCACCCCGGGTGGCCGCACGCCGGTAGACACCGTCCTCGTAGACCACCTCCAGCGAGAGCCCGTCGAACTTCGGCTCACAGAGGTACTCGACCGGGCCGTCGTACCCCGTCTCCGCCAGTTCCTCGCGAACGCGTCGGTCGAACTCGCGGACGTCCGTGGCCTCGACAGTTTGCTCGAGTGAGCGCATCGGAGCCACGTGCTCGACTGTCGACAGCTCCTCGACCGGTTCACCGCCGACCCGCCGTGTCGGGCTGTTCGTGCGGTCGAGGTCGAACGCCGCTTCGAGTGTCTCCAGACGGCTGAACAGTGTGTCGTATGTCCGGTCACCGATGACCGGGTCTGCCTGCACGTAGTAGCGGTGGTCGTGATACCGGATGGCTTCGCGGAGCTCTGCTGCCTGCTCGCGGGCCTCGGTCTCCGACAGTGACGCCACCGGCTCGAACTCGGTATCCGGGTCGCGGATGTACGGGTTGTCCTCGTGCTCGACAGCCATCACCAGTGTTTGCCACGGGCCGGAGAAAAATCCGTGGAGACGGAACGGTCGTGGCGGGCCACACGCCCCGGAGAACACCACGAGCCGGGCGGTCCGACCACTCGGCTTTGGGTTCGCCGCCGGCGCGATGGTCTCTCTCGTTCTCACCGAGTTCGCTCCCGAGGCCTTGGGGCGGGTACCCCCTCCGGGGGCCGTCCGGAACTCGCCGGCGGTATCGCGCTCGGGGTAGCGCTCATGACACCCCTCGCGCTCGTCTGACCCCTGGTTCACGGACACACTGTCTCTGGTCGCGGGGTTCCGCAGTTACTCCTCTGTGGGTGTCTCTCCCGCGGGGTCCGGCGGTTTCTCGCGTCTCGTCGCGGCCGACTCCTCGACGCGGGTGTCGGCCGCCCCGGGAGGGCTGTCGGCCACCTCGGCGTCCGGGTCTGCCGCCGGGCCACTCTCGACGTACTCCCGGCGGTAGACATCGAGCACCGCCCGGAGTGAGCCGATGATGACCGGCCCGAAGAAGATACCGATAAACCCGAGCAGATAGACACCTCCGATCACACCCAGCACGATAGCGCCAGGGTTGAGCCGGGACTCGGTGTACCGCTCGATAACCAGCGGCCGCAGAAAGTCGTCACACAGGCTCACGACAATCAGCCCGTAGACGAACAACGCACCGCCCGCGAGTGACTGCCCGATGCTGAACAGGTAGAGTGCGGCTGGCCCCCAGACCAGAAAGGAGCCGATGATGGGCAACACCGCGAGTATCACCATCGCGGCCGTCCAGAAGACGGCGTTTGGCACACCGAGAACAATCAGCCCTATTCCGGCGACGACACCTTGCACGACTGCGATGAACACGTGGCTGACCAGCACCGCCCACATCACGTCGTTGAACTCGCGGTGGAGCTCGTCGTAGATGCGGTCCGGGAGCGGACTGGTCGCGCGCAGCCACCCGTTGAACCGGTCTGCGTCCTTGAGAAAGTAGTACAGCAGGAACAGGGTCAGTGCGAGACCGATAAGCAGGCTCGTGAGCGTCTGGAAGAGTCCGAGCACCCCGTCGACGGTTCCGACTCCCGCCGACTCTATGGCCGACTGCAGACTCTCTCTCAGGTCGACCTCTCGCCCGGTGAGATTCGCTATCTCGGCCTCCAGTTCCTCGAAGGCGATCTCGCCGCTCTCGATCCGGTCGAGAAACGACCGTACCTCCCGGACCACGACCCGGAGGAGTGTCAGCATCGGCAGGACAATCGCCAGGGTCGCAACCAGCACCAGCCCACCGGCGGTGAGTTTCGGCCCGAGGTGCCCTTCGAACCGTTGTTGGAGTGGTCGGAGCGGGTACGCGAGCAACACCGCAAGCAGGAGAAACTCGACAAACGGGAGCACGAGGAGTGCCGCCAACCCGAGCAGCGCCGCCGCGAGCCCGGTCAGCACTACCCGTGTTCGTTCCATACAGTGTACTGTTGAACTATCGGTATAAATCGGTTGGTGTCGTTCCCCGGCAGGAGACAGGACCGCCGCGTCGAACGTGTGTCACCGTCGGTTCGACCGGTTGCCAGGTCAGAACCACGGCGGTCGGCCGGTCGTCCGGTCGGCGTCGTCGCCGGGTTCCGGGTCTGACTCCGCGGGGCTCTCGTGGTCGTCCGTGCCACCGGCGACGCCAGAGCCGCTGCCGCCGTCGGCGAACGGCCTGCTGTCGGTGTCTGGCTCGGCCGTGTCCTCCCCGGGGTCGAACGCGAGCAGGGCTGTCACGAGCAACACTGCCAGTGCGAGCGGTGCGGTCGACGGCACGAGACCGCCGATGGAGAGTGCGAGCACACCGAGTGCGACTGCACTGCCGAACCGGAACCGGTCGATGCCGACGACGGTCCGCAGCCACGGGCTGGTGGCGGCGACCACGAGCGCGGCCAGCACGCCCACACCGGCGGCAGACACCGCCCGGACGACGAGCATCGGGTCAGTCTGTACCGCGACCGACGCCTCGGCCGGGTGTGCGCTCGCAACCAGCCCGAACCCCAGGATGACGAGCGGACCGGGGAGATACTCGTCGAGGCGGGCACTGGCCGTTGAGGCGGCGACACCGAGCACCACGAGTGCGGCGAACCGCTCGAACACTGCCATATCAAGCGCGCTCTCGATGGTCGGCGCGAACGCCGCCTGGAGCGCCGCCCCCGCGATGACGACGGCTCCAACACCGAGGACGATACGCACCTGCTCGCGGGGGCTCTCGTTCATCTCCGCGAGAATGACCGCGGCGGTTGCACTCCCGAAAAACACGAGGAGACCGACCTCGAGGATGCCCCCCACCGAGTCCAGTGCCCCACCCAGAACAACCGCGACGAAGACCCCGTCGACGAGCGGCAGACACATCATGACCGCGAGCAGACGGACCGAGGAACCGACGCGCCGCTCGATGGACAGGGCAATCGGGTGCTGTGAACTGCTCATGCGGCGCTACGAACGACCCTCACCCGTGGTCGGTGGGTAGTGTGGACGCCTCCCGCTTGCTGCGTCCGTCGACTCCGCCCGTACCGTGCCCCGGAGTTGCTGTCCCCGGTTTTGAATAAGCTTGGTGCACGTCCCCCACACGAGTGTGTTCGCGCCACTGTGACCGCGAGGCGTTTTGCGAACACTGCGACCGAACGTGAGGTCGGCGGAGTGCATACAAACTATTTCGTGTGTGTTGATAAAGCCCTTGCGTGGGACGTGGCCGCACACAACACGTCTCACACGACGGGCTTTTCAGCGCAGCTAGCTGATAGCCGCTCGTGAGCGAGGAGTGTGAGCAACCCGATGGGTCACAGGATGAACCCGACAATAGACGATGGCGGCGGGACCTGGGTTCGGGTCACCCTCTCTCGCCCGGTGCCGGTGCGGCGGGAGGTAACCGCTCCAGGACCGGGGTCCAGGCGGCCGACACGCACCCGACTGACGACACCCACCCGGCCGACGACACCGACCAGGTGACGACCGAGGAGCGGTTCGACCCGGCCGACAGGGAGACGTCGACCTACAGCCGTCGGGGGTTGCTGCTCAGTGGTGTCGCGGGTGTCGGGGCTGCCAGCCTGGGCTGGGCGACCCTGCTCGGTATCGGTGGTGGTAGCAGCCTGGCCGGTGCCGAGCGGGTGGCTGCCGACTACGTGAACGCTATCGACGACAACGACTGGGCGGCGGCCGGTGCGCTGTTTCACGAGGAGTCCGAGTTCGGCCAGGAAACCGTCAGCTACGAGAGGTGGCTCGAGCAGAGGGGCCGCTTCGAGGGGTACAGGGACATCTCGCCGTCGGTCGACGCACAGTTCACCTTCTTTCACGTTACCGACCCCGAGCAGGCGGCCGCAGAGGGGGAGAGTCTCGGTGTGGACCTCGACCCCACCACCATCGCGGAGCTGAAACGGGTTGCGGCCGTTGTCTCCGTTCGGCAGGAGAACCTGGACACGACCGCGGCCGACGCCGAGTACCTCGGCTCCTCGAAGTCCAGTTTCAGCTTCACGCTGATAAGGAGTGACGCCGGCTGGCGGATCCTCAGTGTGTTCGGCCCGGCGTGACACACCGCCGCGTTCGCGTCTCGCAATCTTTTTTACCGCGGCGGGGTGACAGTTTACATGGAACCGGAACCTTTCTCCGAGCGACTCCGTGCACCCGAGGCGCTGACCTTCGACGATGTCCTGCTCAAGCCACAGGAGAGCACCGTCGAACCCGACGAGGCCGACACCACGACGCGTGTCTCGACGAACGTCAAACTCACTGTACCGGTACTCTCGGCGGCGATGGACACCGTCACCGAGAGCGAGATGGCGGTCGCGATGGCACGAAACGGTGGTATGGGTGTACTCCACCGGAACATGGGGGTCGAGGAGATGGTCGAACAGGTCCGACGTGTCAAGCGAGCCGACGAACTCGTTATCCCCTTCGAGGAGGTGGTGACGGTCGACCCCGGCTCGACCGTTCGCGAGGCCGACGAACTGATGGAACAAGAGGGGGTCGGCGGCGCACCCGTCACCGACACCGACGACGAGGTGCTCGGAATCATCTCCTCGACGGACGTACGCCCACACTTAGAGGTCGACGAGACCGACCCGGTGGGAAAGGCGATGACCGACGAGGTCGTCACCGTGCCGGTGGATGTCGTCGCCCGGGAGGCGTTCGAGCGCATGTACGAGCACAAGATAGAGCGGGTACCGGTGGTCGACGAGGAGAACCGGCTGGTGGGGCTAGTGACCATGCAGGGTATCCTCCAGCGCCGCGAGTACGACGACGCGGCCCGGGACCCCGACGGTGCGCTCCGCGTCGGGGCGGCGGTTGGCCCCGGCGAGACCGACCGGGCCCTCGCCGCAGACGAGGCCGGCGCCGACGTGCTCTTTATCGACTGCGCCCACGCCCACAACCGGAGTGTCATCGAGAGCGCCCGCCACATCACCGACGAGACCGGGGCCGACGTGGTCGTCGGGAACGTCGGCACCCGCGAGGCCGCCGCCGACATCGTCGAGTTCGCCGACGGTATCAAGGTCGGTATCGGCCCGGGGTCGATCTGCACGACTCGGGTCGTCACCGGCGCCGGGATGCCACAGATAACCGCCGTCGCACAGGTTGCCGACGTCGCCAGCCAGCACGACGTGCCGGTCATCGCCGACGGCGGGATACGGTACTCCGGTGACGCGATAAAGGCAATCGCCGCTGGTGCCGACGCCGTGATGCTCGGCTCGTACTTTGCCGGAACCGACGCCGCCCCCGGCCGTGTCATCACGATGAACGGTAAGCGCTACAAGCAGTACCGCGGGATGGGGAGTGTCGGTGCGATGCAGTCCGGTGACGGCAACCGCTATCTAAAGGACGAGGAAGAAGAGTTCGTCCCGGAGGGTGTCGAGGCCGCCACGCCGTACAAGGGCACGCTCGCCTCGGAGCTGCACCAGCTCGTCGGCGGGATGCAGTCTGGGATGGGCTACGTCGGTGCCGCCTCTATCCCGGCGTTCAAGGAGCGCGCTGAGTTCATCCGTGTCTCGCCGGCCGGCCAGCAGGAGAGCCACCCCCACGACGTTGTTATCACCGACGAGGCACCCAACTACAGCCCGAACGGCGAGTAACGGCAGCCGGCCACGACCCGGGTGTCTCTCGTCCCCCGCAGGCCGTGGTCTACGCCCCGAACACCATCTGGCCGTGTGACCCGACACGGCCGGTTCTCCGTGTGGCACAAGAATCAGGTGCGGGACGGACCAACGAGGAACCGATGAAACGCTCTCTCGACGCGACCGCGGACCGGTTCGACGACCAGAGCGAGACGTACGACGAGACGCGCCCGGAGCGAACTGTCGAGACTGCCCGGCGCGTCACCGAACGTGCACTCGCCGATACCGACGGGTCGGAGAGGGCACTCGATATCGGGACCGGTACCGGTGCGGTCGCACTCGGTATCGCGGCGGGGGTCGACCACGTCTACGCGCTGGATATCAGCGACGGGATGCTCGATCGCGCCCGAACAAAGGCAGACGAGCGCGGCGTCGACTCTGTCACGTTCGGCTACGGCAGCTTCCGGGACCCCGGTGGCACGGTCGACCTGCCGGCGGTGGACCTGGTGGTCTCGAACTTTGCCATGCACCACCTCGACGACGGGGAGAAAGCCGACGCCGTCGAGACAGTCGCCAGCCTGCTTGCAGACGGCGGCCGGTTCGTGCTCGGTGACGTGATTATCTTCGACGAGGCAGCCCGCTCGGTCGAGTACTACAGCCCCGCGGTCGACGACCCTGCGACCGTCGGGTACCTCGTCAGGACCTTCGAGACGGCCGGGTTCGTCGTCACGACCGAACGGGTCGGACCGATGGCCGGCGTCGTCGAGGGCCGGCTGCCGGAGCCCTGACCCCGCGGTTCAATCGGCTCTCACCCGGATATCCCGAACGGTGAGTTCGTCGTCGACGGCGACCCGTGTGACACCGCCCTCGGCCTGTATCTCGACGACAAGCCGTCCCAGTCCCTCGGGGTCTCTGTCCACTGTCGTCTCGATGCTGTCGTCCAGCGGTGGCTCCGCGCCGACGGTGGTGAGCGCCGCCGCGACGCGTGGCTGGTGCTGGAGCGGAGTGAGAACCCCGACAACGACCAGCCAGCTGCAGGTGTCACACGCCAACTCGACCGACGGCACGTCGCTGTCCCCCATCCAGTCCACCTCGGGGTCGAACTGTACCTCTACCCGACCGGCACAGAACGGGCACTGCCCGGTCTGTGCCAGTCCGACGTGGTGGCTGGCGCGGGCAGTCAGTGCGTCGAGTCGCTCGCCTCCGGTCCGGCCGCGCAACCCGTTCACCGGGAACGAGTAGGTCACCCCCGGCCAGGCCTCACACTCCGTACACTCGACTGTCAGAAACGAGCGCTCGTAGCGCTCGGTCAGTGTCCCGCCACAGTTCGGACAGCCACCCGCTACCGTGTCTGTCCAGGTCGTCTCCTCGGTCGGTCGGTGTGCGAGCACCGCCCGGTAGAGTGCCGTCGCCGCGGCGGTCGGGACGTACCCGCCTTCCACCTTCTCGACGTAGACACCGCGTAGCCTGCCGAGGTGGTAGTTGAACTTTCCGCTGTCCTCTATCCCGACGGTGCGCATCAACTCGGCGTACCCCCGTGGCTCCGTGTGGACACCCGCCCACCCGTCCAGCAGCGCCAGCAGGATATCCACCCGGATATCGTGTGCGAGCAACGAGACGGCCTCCCTGAGCATCTCCCCGTCTCCATCTGCGGACCCGCCCGACATGTCTCGGGTTTGTGTCTGTCCGGTAATCAGTGTGACGTCAGTTCACCTCGTCTGCTCGCGGGCCACGTTAACACGCCTTGTGAAACTAAGCTCTCAAAGAAGCTAATGCCCCACCACACCTGACTCTGCGTATGTCAGAACAGTCCACGACAGCAGCACGAGGCGACTCAGAACAACCACCCGTCCGGCTCAGACTCCGTAGACTGCTCCGCAGGTTCGACCCGACGATGCTCGGGCTGTTGGGTCTGCTCTCACTACCCGCCGACCTGTTCGAGTCACTCGCGTTTCTCGATATCTTCGGCCTGTTTTTCCTGTTTTTCCTGTGGATGTTCGTCGGACCGCTCGTCGATGTGGCGCTCGCCGGCGACCAGACGAAACCGACCGACTGGGTGGAGATGGGTAGCCCCTGGGGCATTTTCGGGGTGGCTCTGTCCATGCTGAATCCGCTGGTCCTCGCACAGGACCTCACACAGGGTGTCGGTGGCCTGCTCGCCGTTTTCCGTCACCGCGGGTCACTGCCGGACGCGGCGAGTTACGACCAGGCAGTTTCGTACCGACTCCCTGTCGAAGGGACGTGGACGGTGGTAAACGGCAGTCCGGAGCGGGAGTACTCACACTCCTGGGTCTACCCCAGCCAGCGCTACGCCTACGACCTGGTGGTCACCGACGAGAAAGGCCGAACCCGCCCCGAGGAGGCCGACTCGGGGGTCGAGGCGTACTACTGCTACGACGAACCGGTGGTTGCACCCGCCGACGGGGTCGTCGTCGACGCACTCGACGCGGTGCTCGAATCCTCACGCGCTAGTGGGCTCTCACACCCGCTGAAACGCTCGATACTCGGTGGTCACGTGGTCATCAAGCACGCCGACTCGGAGTACAGCACCCTCGCTCACCTCCGTCCGGGCAGTGTCACCGTCGAACCCGGTGACCGGGTGACCCGGGGCCAGGAGGTGGGTCGCTGCGGCCACTCGGGCAACTCCTCGGAGCCACACCTCCACTTCCAGATACAGGACAGACCGGACCTCCTGACGGGGGCCAGCCTCCCCGTGCAGTTCGAGACGGTTCGCATCGAGTCACCCGGAGCGACACACGACCCGGGGTTAGTTCCGGGTCACGAGGTCTGGCACTCCGGGACCGACGACGGTGCCGAACAGACCCGCGACGAACCGAACCCGGGAAGCTCTCCCGTTGGCTACCACGACCGGACGTTCGTTATCGCGGGCCAGCGGGTGACACACGTCGACCGGTCCGACGACACCGAGAGCCAGGATAGGTCCCCGACACGGCTCACCGACGAACGTGTGTCGGGTGAGGCCGTCGGTTCCTCGGGGACACGGGCCGTCCGTTCACCTGGGACACGGGCTGCCCGGGTGCTCTGCCGGGCGGCACTCGGCGTCGTAGTCGCCGGGATACTCACGTTCGTGGCGAACATCCTCTTGTCTGGACTCGCTGTTGCGGCGGTGCTCGCGGGTTGTGCCGTAGCCGGCGTGGCATTCCGGTACGGGTTCGGCTCACTCCACGACGACCGGTTCCAGGGCTTGAGCGGTTCGGTCGGGTCGTCGCTGGGGCTGGGACTGGCCGCCGCCGTTGCCACCGGTGCCGTCACGTCCGGTGTCGGGACCGGGCCGCTGGTGGGTCTCTTTCTCGTCGCCGGGACCCTCGGCTACGTCCTCCTCGGCGAGTACGACGCGAGACGACTCCGTCTGACTGCTCGGAGCGGCTGACACCCCCGGCCGGGGAGGACCACCGGCGAACGACAGATTCTTTTGGCTGGCCTAAAGAGAGGTAGAGGAATGACAATCGACCGCCTCCGACGACCGTCAGCGGACCGGCAGTGACCGTCGATGTCACACAACGACATCATCGGTAGAGCCGGCGACACGGCCGGAGACGGCGAGCGACCGTCGGATACGGTCGGGGCGCCGACGGGGACCGCGCCGGGTACAGATGCGGAGACAGTGCTCGAACTGCAGGGGCTGACGCGGAGCTACGAACTGGAACAGGCAGTTACAGACGTCTCGCTGTCAGTCCGTGACGGGGAGTTACTGACACTGCTCGGCCCGTCCGGCTGCGGAAAGACGACGCTACTGCGCCTGCTCGCGGGCCTGGAGCGACCCTCCGCCGGAACGGTCGAACTCGACGGGGACCGGGTCGCGGGCGGTAACCGGTTTGTTCCCGCCGAGCAACGCGACGTGGGGCTGGTGTTTCAGGACTTCGCTCTCTTTCCGCATCTCACCGTCGAGGAGAACATCGCGTTCGGTATCTCGGACTGGTCGACCGAGCAACGGGAGCACCGAGTTACGGAGCTGCTCGACCTGGTCGATCTCAGCTCACACCGTGAGAAGTCACCGGACACACTGTCTGGCGGCCAGCGACAGCGTGTGGCCCTCGCCCGGTCGCTGGCACCCGAACCCGACGTGCTCTTGCTGGACGAGCCGTTCTCGAGTCTGGACGTTCGACTACGTGTCGAGATGCGCGAGGAGGTCCGCGATATCCTGAAAGCCGCCGGTGTGACGGCGGTGTCTGTCACCCACGACCAGGAGGAGGCGCTGTCCATCTCTGACCGTGTCGCGATTATGAACAACGGCCAGATAGAGCAACTCGGCACGCCGGAGCTCGTCTTCGAGAACCCCGAGTCACGGTTCGTCGCCAGCTTTCTCGGCCGGGCCAGTTTCCTGCCGGGGCGGGTCCGTGGGGATGTTATCGAGACCGAGTTGGGTGTGCTCGATGCCGCCCAGCTAAACGGTCCCGTCGAGGAGTACGACGGCGCACGCATCGACGTGCTCGTGCGACCGGACGACCTGGAGGCCGTTCCCGAGAGCGAGGCAACGGCCGACGGCCAGGTTGTCCACCGCCAGTACACCGGACCGACGTTCGTCTACCGGGTCGAACTCGGGAGTGGAACCACCGTCCGGTGTCTCCACAACCACGTCGAACTGTTCGAGCACTGCCAGCCTGTCGGCGTGAGTATCGCCGCCGACCACCCGCTGGCCTGGTACCCGTCACAGCCGACGGGGTAACTCGGGTCGTTACTCCAGTTCGATACGGCGGACAAACGAGAACTCCCGGAGATCCGTGATGAACTCGCCCGGGAGTTCACCGTCCGTGATGAGATACAACACCGGCTCGTCGGTGAACTCCGGGTCCTCGCTGAGCACCTGCCGCAGCGAGATATCGTACTCGGCGACGAGTTCGGTGACGGCCGCGACGATACCCGTCTCGCTTGCGTTGCGGACCGCGACTGTGCAGACGGCGAGGTCGAGCACCGGGGCGAGGTCCATCAGGCTGGGGACCGCGGAGATGTTCTGGAATATCGGACGGAGTTGGGTGTCGGCGAGGATGGCGTCGGTCGTCGCGTCGACGACC
>Ga0207714_1000420_pt1 | contig 29630 bp, 20 predicted proteins | sample PonA232FremontCA_2_FD_187270 | JGI IMG/M metagenome (GOLD analysis project Ga0207714, IMG submission 187270) | Marine sediment microbial community from Fremont, CA, USA - Pond A23 Sediment 2 (SPAdes) | ecosystem: Environmental > Aquatic > Marine > Unclassified | place: USA: Fremont, California...
ATAAGAAACTTAATATGAAAAAAGTAAGAGAATTAACACCATTATGGCTGCAGGTTCCAAAGAAGGAATAAAACATAGCCGACCGTTGAGCCTCACTATAGGACCCGGCAAATGTACCCAGAAACATTTTTTGGATGCTGTTAAGGGATTGCCTTCAAGAATGAGCATAAGGGTTCGATGGGTGATTTTTACTGATTTGCCGGCTTCTTCTATTGATGGAAGTTCAAAGGTCCCTTTTTCCAATCTTTTATAGTAGATTATAAATCCCTTTTGATCCCATACCATAAGTTTAATATTGGTGCAACGCCGGTTCCTGAATATAAAACATCACCTGTCATTGGCTTTTGCCGGTAGCTTTCCATTTCTCAACAAGGGCAAACATCTTGTCACGTTTGGTTTTGGCTTGCATAAGCGATGTTTTTGGCTGCAAAGCTAACCGGTCCAAGAGCTACATACAAGATGGGTTACACGGATGGATACAATAAAAACTCCAATGAAAGTATATAAATCCTAAAATATATCTATTATATTTGAATCCGCTTAATCCAAATGCCATAAAAGAGGAACCATGAGAAGATTTGTTGTTTTAGTTGTTTTAATGATCCTTCCAATGGTTGGAATATCACAAAATCCTGATGTCATCCGCAACCTGGCCCGGCAGGTACAGGCCGGGCAGATCACCCAGCAGGAGGCCATCGAGCGGGCCCGGGATGCCGGCATGAGTCAGTCCCAGATTAAACAGGCCCGTGATCGCATATCGGATGCCCAAAAAGCCCGCATCAGCGAAATGGACCGGGCCGCCGCCCCCAGCCCTCAACCGCAAGAAGATACCATCCCGGAAAGCCTGAAAGATGACCAGCAAGACGAAGCCCCTCAGCCCGAACCTACCCCAAAATATTTTGGCTACGAAATATTCCAGGGCCCCAAAGACAAATACGAACGTGCCGACGTCGGAAGCCTGGATCCCCAATACCAGATTGGTCCCGGCGACGAGTTGATCATCTCCATATGGGGGGCCACCGAGATGCGCAACAAATACCAGGTATCGAGGGAAGGCACCATCTTCGTGGAACGTTACGGCCAGATGGTGGTTAGTGGCCTGACGATGAAACAGCTGGAAGAAAAATTAACCAAAAACCTCTCCCGCATCTACAGCGGGTTAAACCCCAGCCGGGGAAGTCCCACCACCTATTTGGATGTTTCCCTCGGAGAACTACGTTCAATACAGGTTTACATGGTGGGGAAGGTTAAAAAACCGGGCTCCCACTTTGTCAATTCCTATTCAACAGCCTTCACCGCCCTTTACCAATCGGGTGGCCCCACCACCAAAGGTTCCCTGCGTAAAATCCAGGTGATACGCAATGGAGAGGTGGTCTCGACCCTGGACCTGTACCATTTCATTACAAGCGGCAAAAGACCCAACGATATCTCCCTGCAAAACAACGATGTGGTATATGTCCCCCCCCGTATCAGCACCGTAAAACTTAAAGGAGCAGTTAAAGAAAAAGCTTTTTATGAACTGAAAAAAGAAGAGACCCTCCAGGACCTGATCAGCTATAGCGGGGGGCTCAAAACTTCCACCGACATCCAAAAAGTCCAGATTGAGCGAACCCAGTCCTTCACCAAAAGGCAGCAAACCGGCGAAATCTATGAAGTGCTGACCAAAGACCTGGGTGCTTTCAAAAAGGATAGTCTTCACATCAATCCCATTGAAATACACGACAAAGATGTGGTAACCCTCTTTCCTGTTACCGGCAAACAAATCAGCAGCCCCATTCCCGGTGGGGTTGAATATGTCAATGTTAGCGGGCACATTTACAAACCGGGCCGCTACATTTTGAAAGAGGGCATGAAGGTGAAGGACCTGCTCAGGCGGGCCGGCGGCCTGAAAGATTCGGTGTTCTGGGACAAGACCTACCAGATCCGGGCCGATTTGATCCAGTATGCAGATAACGGACTGGATCGCAAAATTGAATCCATCCCCCTGCGGGATCTTTTAAAGAAAGATTCCCTGCAATACAACCACACCCTTCACCACCGCGACAGCCTCATCATATACGGAGCCGGGGTGACCCATAAAAAAGAACGGGTAACCATCCGCGGGGAGGTGGAAAAACCAGGTGTCTACGTGCTGGAAAAAAACATGGGCATCCACGACTTGCTGCTGCAGGCCGGAGGATTTACCAAACAGGCCTACAAATACCAGGTAGAAGTATTCCGGATGGGCAACAATGAGAAAAAAGACCGCATTTCCCAGGTTTACAATGTCGACATTTCCCCGGATATACTCCAGCATTTTGATTCGGAACAAAAAATCGACCTCGAGGACTTTGATATGGTGATCGTACGCAAAGACCCTGATTTTGAATACCATAAGGTAGTCAGGCTGGGCGGAGAAGTCAAGTTTCCCGGACGTTACCCCATACTCAGGGAAAGTGAAACGTTGGGTGAACTGATTGAAAGGGCCGGCGGACTAACCCCGGAGGCTTTCCTGCCCGGGTTGAAATTCACCCGCAATGATACCAATAAGGTAGTGGGCAATTTTGAGCGCATCCTGGAAGAAGGCCGGGGAGGTATCGTTCTTCAGCAGGGCGACAGTGTTTATGTGCCTCAGCATCCCGGCACGGTCAAGGTTTCGGGAAGTGTAAGGAATCCCGGGGTGGTCCAGTATCATCCCGGATGGGGCCTTGAACGTTATGTGGAGGCAGCCGGGGATTATACCTTTGAAGCGGCCAAAGGCAAAACCATCGTTTATTACCCCGGTGGCAATGCCCGAAAGAAAAATTGGTTGTGGAATCCCAAGGTTAAAGAAGGCTCGGAGATTTTTGTTCCCCAAAAACCGGAACGCGAACCACTGGACATCACCCAGCTGCTGACCGAATGGGCTTCCATTGCCACCAGCGTGGCCACAGTGATATACATCGTCAACCGCAATTAATGATCAGATGTGGCTCATTGGCATCCCAACCGGATGTTTTTTGACCTGATCCTGTATCCAGAAACAACATAACTATAATTGTCCATGGCGGAAAATCAAACCCACAATCCACAACAAAATAAAGACGAGATTGATCTTCTGGAAGTTTTCTTTAAAATCTGGAGATACAAATGGTTCATCATCCTTTTTACGGCTGTAGTAGCAGTGGGCTCCATTGTTTATTCCCTGGTTCAGGATCCCCAATATGAAGCCACTGTTAAGCTTTACCGAAAAACTTCCGAGGGTCAAAGTTCCTCCAGGCTGCAGGGCCTGGCCTCGCAGTTCGGCATGGGCGGGGCATTGCCCGGCGGTGGCAGCCAGTTCAGCATCAAGGATCTGTTGCAAAGCCGCCGGATCAACAGGAAGATCATCTATAAGAAATGGGATACCCAAAAATTTGAGCAACCGGTCAACCTCATTGAATATTTTGAAATTGAAGGGGAAACCCGATCCGAAAAATTCCTGTCCGCCTATAAATCCATCAAAGAAAAAATTACGGTAAACAGGGATGAGGAAACCATGTTGTTTACCATCACAGTGATGATGCCGGAAGCGCAGCTTGCCGCCGATGTAGCCAATTACATCACCACCCTGGTGGAAGACTACGTGCAGCATGAACAAAAAACCGCCACCAAAAAGAACCTTGAATACGTTGAGAAACGGCTGGATACGGTCAAGAAAGAATTAAAAAACGCCGAAGAAGCCCTTAAACGTTTCAGGGAACGAAACAGGATCATATCTGAGTCTCCCCAACTGCAGATGGAGATGAGCCGGCTGCAGCGGAAGGTGACCATCAAACAGGAGGTGTACCTTCAGCTTCAGAAAGAGCGGGAGATGGCCGAAATTGAACTGGTCAAGGAAACGCCGGTGGTCAACGTTCTGGATGAGGCCGTGAAACCGGAACAAAGGGCAAAACCCAAACGCAAACTGATCGTTATTGTGGGCACTTTTGCCGGGTTCTTTCTGAGCCTGTTGATCGTGGTGCTGATCTATGTGTGGAAGTATGTGAAGGGGGAGATGGAGAGAAGAGAATTTAAGTAGGAAGTAAGTAGAAGTAAGTAGTAGGGAGTGAGGGAGTAGGGAGTAAAGAAGTAAGCAGTAAGTAGTAGGGAGAAAAGAAGTAGGGAGTATATCAGAAGTTTGCGGTTTTTTGAAGGCTGAAGAATACGCCAAGGTTTGGGCCGTACATGCTGCCAAAATCACCGGCCAGTTTGGCTTTTAACTTCCAGGTGGGATCATTCGGAAAACGGTAATGAAATCCGGCGAGCAAAGAATAATCCTTTTTTACAGGATCAAAGGGGTTGGCATTGGTTCCGTAATTGATGGAATAGGTAAAAAGCATCCGGTAACGTAAATTGTTTTTCAGCCAACCGGTTAGGCCTAGGTGATGGGCGATTAGCCTGTTGTTGATTAGTTTTTGGCCGGATGAAGTTTTTCTTATTGCCGGGGAAGTGATCAGTGGCGTTCCAAGGGTATAGCCGCGGCTCGTCCAACCCGATGCATAAAGGTAGTTGTTGAAGTAGTTGTCATTGCCCCCGACGATTTCCCCATCAATTTTGTGATGCCTCCCGCTTTGGTCCTTGGTGTGCAAAAATTCATAAAGGGCTCGCTTCACCAAAGGTTTTCGGCCACGATTTCGGTAAGCCAATCCCCACAGCCCATCTTTAATGTTCCGCCAAACCTTGCCTGAATTGTCCTCAAAAATGGTTTGCCAGTAAAGCTGCAAACCAAAAGCCTGCCCCTCATAATCAATTCCAAAATTTCTCGATCCCAGGTGGTTGCCATAGGCATTCTTGATTTCATTTTGTATGGAGTCGCCCCTTTGGACCAAAAAAACCTTTTTATAGGCCTCCAGCCCATCAGGTACCTGTCCGTATACGGGTGAAACACCGCCCCACATGGCATAATGGTGAAAGCCATAATGGGCGTGGATGGGCAGGTCCCCCCCTACCCTTACATACACATTCTTATGATGCAGGTAAGGGCTTTCGGTATAGCGGTCTTTCTCAAACCATCCGTGCGAGAGGTATCCCCTGAACTCAATATACCCTTTTGATAAAGGCAGGGGTATGTAATCGCTCGATGCGGCCACTTTGGGGATGGGCCGGCCATTGCCGGAATACAGCAGTGATCCGCTGGAAAGGGGATCATACTGATTGCCGAAAGTCTCCGATTTGGCTCCTACCTGCAGATTGAACCGCCACCACGAAAAATCGGCATAGTACTGGTTCAGTTGGAAGTCATAGCTTCCATTATAACGGTTGAAGAGCTCCACCCCATAATCAACGGTTATCTTTTTGTTGCTAATGGTGTCATGTTTAGGGATTTCATGCATGGGGTTGTGAAACCATTCGCCCTGGTGTTCCACTTCAGACCCGACATACAGGCCGCCGAAAAGTGAGGACTGACCGGGATCGAATTGGCCATCCTGGTTGCTGATCAGCCAGAAAGGTTTTTGCGTTCCGCCCTGGCCCATGGCACCCAGTTCGAGTTGGTAGGAAGGGGATGGCAGCTGGGAAAAGCCTATGGTTGGGATAGTGAGAAGAAAAAATATTATTTTGAACCTCATAATAAACATTTTTTCGCGCTAAGCGGCCAGGGAGCCGCTAAGCGCGGGGTAAGACTTTCTTTTCGCGCTAAGCGGCCTTCGGCCTCTAAGCGCGGTTCGAACATTGCCGCTAAGCGCCCCGAATTCCCTCCATAAAGCCTTCGATCATGGAGCGCACCTGCTGAATGTCCTCGGTATCGGGCAGGGAGTCAAAGATCTTATTCAAATAGCCCCGCTCCATCAGGATCTCATAGGAGCGCTGAAAATTCAGATCATACACCCAACCAATCTGCAGCAGCTTAAAATCATTCAGGGTGTGCAGGTTGCCCAGATCGGCCATGCGCCCGTTCAAAAGGTCGTCGATGTTCTGCCGGCTGATCTGCGGCTTATCCGGCAGATCCAGCTGCAGGGTGTTGTTCTCCCCGCCATTGCTTCGACAGTAATAATCGGTCACCACCCGCCATATATCCAGCTTGTCGGCATCCCGCAGCAACCTGGTGAAAAGCGCCCTGCGGCTGTCCAGGTCAGAGGGAACCTCTTTCTTGTTGTGCCATTCAATGGCCGTGTAAACCTCTTCCCGCTCCTGCTCATCCAGTTCTACCAGGGCTCCCTTCTCCTTCAAAACCTTTACTCCCAGCGAACCATGATCCTCCGATTTTTTGTCGGAAAAGGTGCCATACCGCTCAAACTGCTCAAACCGCCCGATGTCATGCAGCAAACCGGCCGTTTCAATCAATAGCTGATCGTTCTCTTCCAGAGAGAGACTCCTGCCCAAATCGGCGGCATTCTGCCAGACCCTCTTGCTGTGATCGCGCTTGAGCTCTATGTTGCTCTGAAAATCGGGATCGGCACTGTAAAAACGGTTGACGTAATTTTCAAACCACTCCCTTATACCTTCAAATTTTTGGCTGGTCATAATAACTGCACTGTTTGAAATGCAAAAGTAAGAAGTTTGGCCGAAGATTCAAGGAACCATTCGATGGTTTTGCATTTTGCAGTTCAACGGAAGGCTTTATCAACATATAGGATCGGTCCCGGGCCCTATGCATATTCCGATGAAAACAAACAGTCATGCCGGAGGTAGGTGTTTATTCCGGCGATGACGACCCCCTATTCCTGAGTATACAGCCTCTTCCCTTGAAAAAAAGAAAAACCGGTAATCGCTTATTCTTAAACTGTTGGGCTCAAATTATATTGTATTAATAATTAAAATGGTAAAAACTAAACCCCAATGATTAAGATAACAAAAAATGGCAGAGGTAATAATAACTACTCCACTGTCTCAGAGATGCTCTAAATATCAATGACTTTCATTTCAATTAAAAATAATGAGTAAATTGGTAAAGAATAAATAAAAAGGGCAAAACTTAGATTGATTCTAAACAGGATATTGCGTAATTTTAATAGAGCAATGCAACAGGCAGAACATTGCGGAGTGGTTAATCCCCTGTGAAAAGGGGCGCGCTGTTGAATGGTGGGCCGGTGTTTTGCGGGGATGAGTAATCAGAGCGGAAGGCCCTTTTCTCAATCATAAAAACCATTGACAGTGAAAAAGCGCAATGTCCCCAAGGGGATCCGCAGATGGGTTTTGATGGTATGTGTTGTTGTACTGTCACAGACCGCCGTGCTTGCCCAGCCTTATGCGATCGGCGCAAGCGTTTCCCAGCCACAGCCCTCGCCCGGCGAGGAGATCACTATCACTTTGAGCATCAGCGAGGCCCTCGATTTTTATTTTGGTGCGGTTGAAGTGACCTACCCCACCGATGTTTTGGAATTTCTCTCCCTGGAGCACACCGGTTTGTCTGCCGGTGGGTTGAGCACCTCGGGGATGGTATCGCCCGGGGTGGTCGGGGTATCTGTCACCCGCACCTCGCCGTTGGAGAGTCCTTCATCCGGTGAATTGATGGCGATGCGTTTCCGGGTATTGTCAACGGCCTATGCCGGCAGCGCCGGTTTATCGTTTGGCGGGGCGGAAATGTTTGATTCCCGGGGAAGCAGCCTCGAGGTGACGGCCCCGGGTGATCTGGTCGTGGAGGTAACCGAGGCCATCGGCGATGCAGGCCTGCTGGTGCCGCCCGACACGTCGGTCACCGAGGGCGGGACCTGCCACGTCACCGCCCGTCTTTTTGCCGCGGGGGTCACCGATACCGGCCGCCTGCATATGTGGGCCGGGGTCAGCCCCGACAACAGCGACCCGACCTCGTGGGATGCTTCGGCCTGGATGCCGATGGATTTCACCCAGGCCGACGGATCAGATTACCTGTACTACACCTGCGATGCTGCTTACCGCAGGCCGGTGGGCACCTGGTACATGGCCGTCCGCTGCCGGCTCGATGACGGCAGCTTCATCTACGGCGGGGTGGATGGTCTGTGGGATGCCACCGATCACCCCAGTGCCATCCTCCATGTGACCCAGCGGGCCCCCTACCGCTACACCCTGGCCGAATGGAATTTTGAGGGCCAGACCCGCTACCCGGCCTCGGCCACCGCAGTCAACCAGGATGCCCTGATGGGCGTGACCGGCGCCTCTTTCGAGGGTTTCTCCTCAGGGGCTTCGGGCGAGGCGGCCAACGCCAACGGATGGAACGAGGGCGGCGACGGCTCCAAGTACTGGTCGGCGGCGGTCTCGACCGAAGGCTTCATCGACCTGCAGCTCTCCTCGGCCCAGTATGGCTCAGGCACCGGTCCGCGCGATTTCCGCCTGGAAACCAGCACCGACGGGTCCACCTGGACAGGGGTAAGCGGGGCCACCATCCGCGTGGAGACCAACTGGAGCTCGGGCGTGCTCGACACACTGGCCCTGCCCGCCCAGCTCAACGACCAACCATCGGTGGGGGTGCGCTGGGTGATGACCTCCGACAGCTGCATCAACGGCGGCGATGTGGTCAGCTCAACGGGCACCAACCGCCTCGATGAAGTGCTGCTTACCGGCATCAACCCCAACCCCCAAAGGGTGATGGTCTACCCCGGCGATGCCAACAACGACAGTGTGGTCAATGCCGACGACGTGCTGGCCCTGGGCCGCTGGTGGATGAGCCGGGGCCCCACCCCTGTCTACAACAGCCTGGCCTTCGAGGCCCGCGAAGTGGAGGCCTGGATCCCCGAAGAAGCTACCTATGCCGATGGCCGCGGCGAAGGCCGGGTCGACCACGGCGACCTGATGCCCATCGGCCTCCATTTCGGCCAGTCGGTAGAGGCCGCCAAAAAACACACCCAACAGACACCGCTGGCACAAATGGTCATCGATCCCCAAAAAGCCGGATCAACCATTGCCCTCCGGCTGGCTTCAGCCTTGAATCACAACATCCGCGGAGTGGCCTTCAGCCTCTCAGTTAGCGGTGCCAGCCCCGGCCAATGGGAAATGCACCAGGCCGATCCCGTCTTTTGTCCGGCAGAAAAACAAAACAAACTGCTGGGGTTTGACATCAAAAAAGGCAACCTCTTTGAGGCAGCCTATGTGCTGAAAGGCAGCCGACCAACGATGCGGGCTGATGAGCTGGTCCGGCTCGAAATCAAAGCCCTCGAGGACTGGACCGGCCCGGTGACCGTCGCCGTCAATCGCCTGACCCTGAGTAAGGCCGATGGCGAACACCCGGCTGGCGACATCCTGTTGCTGCCTACCGGTAGCCTTCCCGTTCAAGATGACCCGGACAGCCCCATGCTTTCGGTCAGACCGAATCCCTTCTCTTCCACCGCCATCATATCGTATGGGGTTCCCCGAAAAACCAACGTCCGCATTGAGGTGCTGGACATACAGGGCAAAAGGGTTGCAACGCCGGTCGAGAGGATCCACCCGCCCGGCCGGTATGAAGTCGCTTTTAACGGATACCGCCTCGCTCCGGGGGTGTACCTGTGCCACATGTCCGCCGGGAATAAGGATGCAACAGTTAAATTCATCAAACAATGAATTAAGCCTTCGACTCTATGAACAATCACCTGCTTTAAAGCAGACCGGAAAGGAAAAAACCGACCCTCAACAAATGGATGCTATGATCCATTCAATGTGTTGAAGCAGGCCGGGCAGTATTTAAAGGGCCCTGCTCCGGAGCTGTAAACAACAACCCCATGGCGGATCAACCTCCATGGGGTTGTTTGTTTTTATTAAATGGGCCCGAACCGGCCGGAAAAGCTCCTGTTAATCCTGCTGAAAGGTTGCCCTGGATGTAAATTTTAACACTTTGTCGGTACCGGAATTTGATGAGACAATGCCGGAGATTACGTCATTCCATTTGGATCTAACAGCAGTGTTTCAAAAGCTTCCCCGTTAAAAAGTTGTTCGGCAGGCTTGGGGAAATCGATTTCCCGGGTATTAGCTTCCCGGGAAAAAGGTGACAATCCTCATGGGAATGTTCTGTCAAATTTCGTAGATTTGTTGGATAGACTATACAATCGTTAAACTCCAAAAAATCTGAACTATGCCCAAAGGATTTTTCAAAGTCCCAAAAGCTGTGAACGAACCGGCCCGGAGTTATGCCCCGGGGACGAAGGATCGTGAAGAGCTTCAAAAAGCGTTCCAGGAACTCAAGTCCCAGGAGCTGGATATACCTATGATCATCGGGGGTGAAGAAGTGCGCACCGGCAATACCGAGGCGATCCATCCCCCGCACGAGTTAAGCCGCACCATAGGACATTACCATAAGGGCGATGAGACCCATGTGAAGCAGGCCATCGAGGCGGCCCTGGAAGCCAAGAAGCAGTGGGCAGCCATGCCGTGGTACGACCGGGCCTCGATCTTTCTGAAGATCGCCGAGTTGCTGACCGGCCCCTACCGCTACAAGATGAACGCCGCCGCCATGCTGGCCACCTCCAAGAACGCCCACCAGGCCGAGATCGAGACGGTCTGCGAATTTGCCGATTTCATGCGCTACGGCGTTGACTTCATGAGCCACATTTACGACCAGCAGGTCTATTCGCCCGATGGCATCTGGAACCGCGTGGAATACCGTCCGCTGGAAGGTTTCATCTTCGCCCTGACCCCGTTCAACTTCCAGGCCATCACCGCCAACCTGCCGGCATCACCGGCCATGATGGGCAACACCGTGGTATGGAAGCCCTCGAAGAACAACCTCTACGCCGCCAGCGTAATCATGGAGATCTTCCGCGAAGCCGGTGTACCCGACGGTGTGATCAACATGCTGTTCGTATCCGGCCCGACCGCCGGCAAGGTGGTATTTGAACATCCCGATTTCGCCGGGTTCCACTTCACCGGTTCTACCAAAGTGTTCCGTAACGCCTGGGGACAAATCGGCAACAACATCAAGAATTACAAGACTTATCCCAGGATCGTCGGTGAGACAGGCGGTAAAGATTACATCTTCGCTTCACCCAAGGCCGATGCCGAAGCCGTTGCCACAGCCATCACCCGCGGTGCCTTTGAGTACCAGGGTCAGAAGTGCTCGGCCGTATCCCGCGTTTACCTGCCCAGCAACCTGGCCGACCAAATCCTCGACTCCGTGAAGGAAGACGTCAAATCAATCAAGGTCGGTTCACCCGAAGATTTCACCAACTTCGTCAACGCCGTGATTGACGAGGCTGCCTTTGAAAAGCATTCGGCTGCCATCGACGGCGCCAAGAAGGACAAGGAAGCCGAGATCGTCATCGGAGGCGAGTACGACAAGTCGGAAGGCTATTACATCTACCCGACCGTCATCAAGACCACCGATCCGCATTACTATACCATGGAAGAAGAGCTGTTCGGCCCCATCGTAACGGTGTACGTCTACGATGAGAACAAGATGGAGGAAACCCTCGATGTGCTCGACAATACTTCCATCTACGGGTTGACCGGCGCCATCTTCTCACAAGACCGCAACGAGATCAACTGGATGACCAGAAGGCTCGAGCAAACGGCTGGTAACTTCTACATCAACGATAAGCCTACCGGCTCCATCGTTGGCAATCAGCCCTTTGGCGGAGCACGCGGCTCGGGAACCAACGATAAGGCCGGTTCCTACATCAACCAGCTGCGCTGGGTCTCGATGCGGAGCATCAAGGAAAATTTCGTCCCGCCCAAAGATTACCGTTATCCCTTCCTCCGGGAAGAATAACATCGCACTCCACGCTGCCAAAAAAGGGTCCCGCCGAGGCGGAACCCTTTTTTTATGTTATAAAAATATCCTAGAATACATATCTCCCATAGACTACAGAATGGGTGATTTAACAAGCACCTCTGATTCGGGTTTATATCGCACATTAATCTCATTATAAACAGATAACGGCACCAGGACCTGATCAAATAAGGTATCCGGAAGTGCGAGTTGATTACAAATTGAGAGCGCGATTAAAGCAGAAGAGTCAGCTATAAAGATCCATTCCTGCTGCGTCTGACAGGGATAAAAAAAATCATTCCTCTTCTTCCACGATGATGAAGATGTCCTCGTTTTTGCGTTTCATATAGTATTCCTCGCGGGCAAATTCCTCCAGGTTTTCCTCATTGGTTTTAAGCTGATGAAGCTTAACGGAATCGCGGTGGATCTTCTCCAGGTAATACGCCTTCTGCTCCTTGAGCTCTTCCTGCCGGTTAAGCTGATGGAAGCGGTCAACCAGGTTGTTCTGGTCAAAGAAGGTAACCCATACGGTGAATATCAAAAGGGTGAGAATGTATTTGTTCTTCAGAAAAGGCAGTATTTTGCGGATGATCCGCTGCAGGGTTTCCATAAATGGAGGCTTTTGTGCCAAAGATAATTAAAATCAGTAAGAAGAAAAAATTAGTAAGTAGTAGGGAGTAAGTTAGTAAGTAGTAGGGAGAAGGGAGTAGGGAGTAAATTAGTAGGTAGTAGGGAGAAGGGAGTAAGTAGTAGGGAGAAGGGGGAGAATGCCGTTAGGGGGCGGATCAGGGACCCCTCAGAGAGTCTGATCCGCTAAAGGCATTTAATAGGAAACCTTGCCCCGGCTTTTGAGGATTTGATAAAACCGGCTTTCAAAATCGTTGTTGCAATTGATCAGATTGTATTCGGGTGAACCGGAATCATTGAGGTCGACTTCTACTCTTGCATCGGGATTGGTCTCCAGAGGTTCAAGGGTGCGTACCACATCCCTGACCACATCTAACTCGATGTAATCCAAATCATAAGGATCACGCTCGATCTGTTTTCCATTTACCTTACAAACTACGTCCATAAAATTGTTTTTTTCGTTATTCGCTTCGCGGAATGCTAATTTAGTTCGTTATACTTATTCATGCAAGAATTGTTAGGTTTTTTTGGACCAAATTTTTTAAAAATTCCAGGGGTTTTGTATTATATTGCTGATATTCAAATACTTAATCAAAATCCGTTTTTAAACGATTTAAAGAGCGAAGCGGGGGTTCTTAAAAATTAAGATAAATTATTGGTTAACAGGAGGTTTTATATACCGGGGAAATCCGCTCAGATGTGGTGGGGATGGTTGCGCTCCAGCTGTCGGTACTTTTCCAGCAGACCGGGATAGCCGGTTTGGTCTGGATTATCAGGCGGTTCGGGATCATTGGCCTGCCTGGAATAGCCGGTTTGGTCTGGATCATCGGTCGGTTCTGAACCATTGGTCTGCCTGGAATAGCCGGTTTGGTCTGGATTATCGGGCGGTTCGGAACCATTGGCCAGCCTGGGATAGCCGGTTTGCACGGGATAACCGTTCTGTCCGGGATAACCGTTCTGCCCGGAACCATCGGCCTGCTGGGGGGTGTCGCTCTGCCCGGAACCATTGGACTGTTGTGACCGGTCGGTCTGCCTGGGATCACCGGCCTGCCTGGAATGATCCGCTTGCCCGGAACCATTGGCCTGTCCGGGATAGCCGGTTTGGTCTGGATTATCGGGCGGTTCGGAATCATTGGCCAGCCCGGGATAGCCCGTCGGGCCGGGAACATCGGCGGGGGCTTCCAGGTTCATCCATCGCAGCAGCGTTGTTGCGGCCTGATGAAGGGGGATCTTCGAATGCTCCCGCTCATGGGCCACATGAATGAACCGGATGATGCGCAGGCCATTGAACCAGTGAAAAAAATGCTTCCGAAAAGCCCGCAGGCTGTTGCAATTGTTGTTGATCCGGGTAAGCTCCCTGGCGAAATGGACCTGCCCCAGAAAATCCTGCATCACCGCATCCTGCTCCCCCAACAGCTCATCGCGCCGGGCTGGCGTCGCCTTGTAAAACGCATCCACCCGGGCGATGAAACGCTTCAGACAGGCAAAAACCTCCGGATCATAGGTGAGATAGGTTTGCCGGCCCTGCTCACGGTTTTGCGACCATCTGAGCATCTCCGGACCGGTGCCAAACAATACCCGCTCCGAAAACCGCGGAGAAGGATAAACAGCTGTACTGGTGACGTCCTGCACATGCTCAAGCTGAAAAACCTTGTTGAGAAAATAAAAGTCCTCCCCTGCCCTTTTGGTGGTCATCCCGCCCTGCTTGGCATAAGCTTCGGCCCGCACGGCAAAGGCCGATCCAATGGTCTGAAAAGCATAGGGATAGCCGCTCCAGCGCAAAGCCTGGTTGTAATACCGCAGAAACAGTTCATACCGGATGATTCCCTCCCGGATGTCCTTCCCCCAGGTCACTTCATCCAGGGGATGCTCAAAATACAGGACGGCCGCGTTGAGCTTCGGATCGCGGTGGAGGGCTTTTTCCATTTCGGTGAAGTAATGCCGGTCGACGCGGGTATCAGCATCCAGGGAGATGATCCATCCACCGGGGCGATCCAGGCGGTTCAGCCTGGCCAGGGCCTCGTCCATCCCTACTTTGCGGGCCAGGCCCGCCCCGGCCTTCTCCGGGGGAAGGTCAGCGATATAGAAGGCATGCACCCGGAAGGGTTCATCCGGGTCCAGGTTGGACGCTCTCCAGGCCTCCACCTCGCGGAGGGTTTGCCGGTTGCGGTGGGTGATGTGCGCCGGGGCACCGGCCGGTTGGTTCACCGCCACCAGCACCTCCACCGACCGTCCGGGCCGGTCGGCCTGGTAAAGCGACTCCAGGGCACCGATAAGCCCGCCCTCATCGTAACAGGGGATCACCACGATAAAGCCCAAATCGGTATCCGGCGGGGAATCAATAAAATCACCATACAAACGGTGCTTGCTTAAATAACTGCTGGCAAATCCCATATCACAGCGGCTCTCTTTCCTTACTGATCCGGATCGGGCGGCAGGAAGGAATAATCCCTTGAGTAACGCATCATCTGGGTGGTATACTCCTCATCATACCGGAGCCTTACATCGGTGATGGCCCCGTTTTCCCTGACCGGTTCATATACGGGATTGATGAATCCGGTAAAAGGGGCGATGTTGAGCTTGCGGAACCGGCCCAAAACCTCCTCGTGCAGCTCCCTGTCCACAAGGGTGCCATAATCCTTGATCAATGCGCGGGCAGCCTGGTGGTCGCCTTCCGACTTGATGCGCTGGATCTCGGCCAGCAGTTGGCCAAAGAGCTGTCTCAGCTTCTGATGGTCGTTGATGATGAAAAAGGTTTTGCCCAGGTGTTCCATCCGCTGGATCACATTGTCCGGGGCCCCTTTCTCGTAGCACCAGCGGGCCACGAGCTGTCGGTTGCGCATATGGGCCTGTTCCAGGTTCCGCCCTGGTTTGACCCGGATAAGCTGGGTCATCAGCCCGTTGCGGATATAGCTGTCGTACTGGGCCCGGGCTGTCTCGAAAGAGGTGATGATGCCCAGATCGATCAGCTTCCGGTCCATCATGTAATAAAGGGCAAACAGGTCGGCCCGGGCCTCCTCGATAGGCGACTGGTAATTTTTGAGGGCATCGCCGCTGACCCCTTCCAGCAGCTGGCCGGAGCCATGTCCCAGGCATTCGTGCAGGTCGGTGTGCAGGTTATCGCCCTGGAAACCGTGCTGCTTGTTGCGTTCAATCTCTTCGCGGCTGTAGGCAAATTCTTCCACGAAACCACTCTCTACCATGGCTTCATGGTGGGCCCGGGTGATGTTGTTCAGGGTGATCGATTTGGATCCGTGTTCCTTCCTGATCCAGTCGGCGTTGGGCAGGTTCACCCCGATGGGGGTGGTGGGATAGCTCTCCCCGCCCAGCATCGCCACTTCAACGACCCGTGCCGAGACACCCCTGACCGAAGGTTTCTTGAACCGCTCATCGATCGGGGCATGGTCCTCAAACCACTGGGCATTCTGGCTGAGCAGCTGGGTGCGTTTGGTCGCCTCCGGGTCCTGCACGTGCAGGATGGATTCCCAGGTGCCCTTCAGCCCCAGGGGATCCTCGTAAGTCTCGATGAACCCGTTGATCAGATCAATGGTGCTGCGCGTATCCTGAACCCACCGGATGCTGTAATCATCAAACTTCTGGAGATCGCCGGTGCGGTAATATTCGGCCAGGGCCTCCAGCCAGCCGGCCTGCTCCTCAGTCTGGGCATGTCCGCGGGCCTGCTCCAGCCAGTAAATGATCTGGCCGATGGCTTGCCCATACATGCCGTCGGCCTTCCAGGTCCGCTCCACCAGCTCACCATCCCGGTGCTCCAGCTTGGAGTTAAGGCCCCAGGAAAGGCGCTCATCCTGGCCTTTCTTCCCCTGGTAAAAAGATTCGCCCTCCTGCTGGGTGACCCCTTCATAGAAATTGTTGGCCGAATGCCGCAGCATATCCACCGAAGCATCCTGCTCCAACGACTTGGGCGCTACCGTTGCATCGAAGAGGATGGGCGCCAGGGTATCAATGGCTTCATCAGTGGTCGGGAAAAGATGCGCCAGGGCCTCCTGGCCTGTTTCCCTGATCAAATGCTCAAAATAAGCCTGCGAAAACTCCGGCATGGTCTTCTCCTTGGAAAAATGATGATGGATGCCGTTGTTGTACCACAGGGTCTTGAGGTAGACGATGAACTGCTCAAAACCCTCGCTTTGGCGATCGCCCGGGTAATGTTCAAGGATCGCCTCCAGAGTTTTGCGGATCAGCAGGTTGTATTTGTAGTTCTGATGATAGATGATGTCGCGCCCGGCCAGGGATGCCCGGCTCAGGTAGTACACCAGCAGCTTCTGATCCAGGGGCAGGCGGTCGAAATGGCTGACCGTGTATCGCAGGATCTTGATCTCCCCGAACGATTCAACGAACGATGCGGGCTGTGATTCAAAGGTTAGGTTTTTCATAGATGTATGGTTTGTTGAACCCCGCTTTTGAACCCCGCTTAGCGGACTTAGGTCCGCTTAGCGGGGGTAAGTATCGACCCCGCTTAGCGGGGTTCAAAAGCGGGGTCAATTCAGTGCGGCTCAGGAATCATCGAAATCGATGTCATTCAGCCTCAAATCGAGGTCAAAATAGGTATTCCATATGCCATTCTCGTATTTAAGGCCGTCATAGGAAAAATCAGGGCCATAATATTCCCTTTGTCCCTCATATTGGGGTTTCGAAGGTGAAAGGTGGTCGTAAACGATCATCTTTTTGTCCTTATCGTAGCGCAGCATCATGTTGGCGAACTGGTTGTATTCGAACAGGATGCGTTTGGTAATGTTCTCCCGGTTTTTGAAGATGGATGCCCCAAAGACGGGTTGATCGTTTTTGTCGAAATGCAGCACATCGATCACCTTTTTGTTGGTCAGAAAATCGTGGGGATCAAAGCCAAGCAGGGTATAGTAGGTCCCGTCAAAGCGCCCCTGTTTGGTGATGACCTCGTAGTACAGGGCCCCGTACCAGTTGTCTTTGTCGAGGGTTTTGTTTTCCGGCTTATCGATCTTTTCAGAGCGGTCGTTCAGTTCGTAGGTCAGGATCGTGTCGTTTTTACGGTACTGGAGGAAGCAGTAAAAAACGTTGTAGCCGGCCTCAAAGGGCACATTCCAGTTGTAGATGCGCAGCCGGTCATCGGAAGATTTAAGGATGCCGGCATTTTTGATCTCATCGAACGGGTATTCAAACGATTCGGGTTCCTTCAGGATGCGCCGGAAGCGTTTGAGGACCTTTGCGTTGATTTTCTCCCGGGTATCATCGCTGGTAGCATGGGCGATGGAATCCAGGTAATGGTGCAGCATCGTCGCCTGCTGGCTGAAATTCACCTTTTGGGTGTCGGCGGGTATTGGGACATAGGGTGAACCATTGACCTGCTGTTCGCTGGTGTTTTCCGGCTGGGCCCGGAGATTGCCCTTTTCCGGTTGAACCCGGAGATTTTCCTTTTCCGATTGAGCCCGGAGATCGCCCTTTTCCGGCAGAAAAACTCCGGCAACGGCGATCATCGCCCCAAGCACAAAGCTACGGATGGCATGCAGGCTTTTCATGTTTTTCACTTTTTTTGAACGATACAAAGGTATTCAATCAAACGTGAAAAGCCGGAACGATAGTGTGAATTTATCATCCTTGAAGCTCAATTGTCCTATGAGATAGGACCCCGCTAAGCGGGGTCCTGACCAACGGACCCAAGTCCGCTTAGCGGGGTCCTATTTACCCAACTCATTCAAGGCTTTTATAATCCGGCGGATGGACTCGTCGATCTCTTCGTTGGAGATGGTAAGGGGTGGGGCAATGCGGAAGGCATTGGGTTTGAAGATGAACAGATCGGTGATGAGCCCGTGTTTAGGGAAAGTCTGCATGACCTTTTCTGCGGTGGTTTGATCTTCCAGTTCCACGGCAATAAAGAGTCCGGTTCCCCGGATATTCTTGATCAGCGGATGGGAAAGGCCGTTGATATAGCGCTGGCCTTTTTCAGAGGCTTTATCCACCAGTCCTTCATCAAGCAACACCTGCAGGGCAGCGTGGGCAGCAGCTGCCGAGACGGGATGGCCGCCAAAGGTAGTGATGTGACCCAGGCCGGGGGCCTGTTTGAAGGCATCCATGACCTCTTTTGAGGCCACAAACGCGCCGATGGGCATCCCCCCTCCCATGGCCTTGGCGATGGTAAAGACATCGGGATAAACATTATATTTGTTCATGCCGAAAAGCGAACCCGTCCGGCCAAAACCTGTTTGCACCTCATCGAAGATCAGCAGGGTGCCCGTTTCGTTGCACCGCTGACGAAGCTTCCCCAGGTAATCATCCTGCGGCTGGACGATGCCGGCCTCCGCCTGTATCGGCTCGACCATCACACAGGCTGTACGTTGAGTGATCTGCTGGAGATCTTCCTCATTGTTGAAATCAATATACCGGACATCCGGAAGAAGCGGACGGAAAGGATTGCGGAAGCGCTCATCGCCCATCAGCGACATCACCCCATGGGTGCTCCCGTGGTAGGCATGGCGACAACCAATGATCTCTGTGCGCCCGGTGTAGCGCTTGGCCAGCTTCAACGCCCCCTCGTTGGCTTCACTCCCCGAATTGACAAAATAAACATTGTCGAAATGCCCCGGCAACTGATCCAGCAACAACTGGGCAAAACGTACCTGCGGATACTGCACCAGTTCACCGTACACCAAAAGATGCATATGGCGGTCCAGCTGATCCCTGATGGCTTCAACCACCCGGGGATGGCGATGCCCCAGGTTGCTGACCGAAACCCCCGAGACAAGATCAATGTAATCCTTGCCGGTGTTGTCATACAAGTATATCCCTTCGGCCTTTTCTATCTCAATGGCCATGGGATGATCGGTGGTCTGGGCGATGTTCTGCAGGAAAATCTGACGCGGCGTTTGCATGGAGGATGGGTTAATGGGTCAATGAGTAAATGCCTGCCCCGCTGAAACGAGATAAAAGCGAGGGTTGAATGCCTTCCCCGCTATACGGCGTAGAAGCGGGGATTGAATGGCTGTTCCGAGGCCGTAAAACGAAGGCCGGGGTTGAATGGTTCAATGAACGAATGCCTGCCCCGCTGAACGGAGTGAAAGCGGGGGTTGAATGCCTTCCCCGCTATACGGCGTAGAAGCGGGGATTGAATGGCTGCTCCGAGGCCGTAAAACGAAGGCCGGGGTTGAATGGTTCTATGAGCGAATGCCTGCCCCACTAAACGAGGTGAAAGCGGGGGTTGAAGGCCTGCCCCGCTGAACGAAGTGAAAGCGGGGATTGATTGAATGCTGAAAACGTGAATCAATGCGACACAAAGTAATGTTTTTGGGCTCTGATGTTCAGTGCGCCAGTTTGGTTCGTTGTTGACCGGGCTCCTGAACGATGCTGCAGCCTGCGCAACTGGTAATGCGACCTTTATCAACTTTCCGGCGACAACGTATCTCGTCTACCCGGGCACAGTGAATGCCCAGCTTGCGCATCTCCTTGTTCTTGCTGATCTCGGTCTCCGGAAACTTGCCGTTCTTTTGTATCAGCATCCGTATGCCCAGAAAAATGAATACGACTGCCATAATGGCAATGGCCGGGAGTATGAGTTTGAGGAACATATCTTGAATCTGTTTCGCTTTGTCTGCAAAAATAATAAAAATACTCCATTATTGCCGCTTAAATATGATGGAGCCGTTTTGAAGTCCCAGATGCCGCTACCCGGATGCCGCAAAGAAGAATTGTTCATTCAAAAATTAGAGCTTTTCATTAAAGATCCCTATCATAGCCAGCTTCGTACCCATAAATTATCCGGTAAATGAAAAGATTTATGGAGTTTTAGCATCGATTGTAACATAAGGGTGATATTTTGACTTTGTCGATCCCAATCATGTTATATTCGAAAATATTGGGACTCATGATGAAGTCTATTAACTTCTCTTTCAATTTATCTTGCCACCCTTATAAACATTTACAATAATGGAATATTTCTTTTAATTCCTGCTTAACGGATAAATATCCTCCGGGATATTGGTGTACGGCACTTTGGTGAGGTCGGCCGGACCCAACCCGGGGGCATCAATCTCGATGATCTCTCCGGCCAGGCCGGTCTCGTAGAAACCGCGGCGGAAATGGACCCGGGATTTCAGCGAAATGATGTCCAGCTCTTCCAAGGGAATGCCGAGCTCCCGGAAGATATGTGGTGTCATGACCTGGTGGAGCTGGGGGGTGACGATCACCCGGTTGTTGCTGCCGAAATGAAGCACGGCCACATGGTCAAAATGCCGGTAAGGGCCGAAATACTCAAGCTTTCCTTCTATATGAACCGGGTTGCCGGCATACTGATCGGCATAGCCGCCAATTTTCATATCAACGGCATCGCCTTCCTTCTTGTCTTCCTCGAGCAATTGGTTCACCGCTTTTTCGTCGGCGATGGTGGCGATGCAGAAATGCTCACCCCCCTGGTTGATCAAAGCTTCCAGGATGTGGGTGGAATTGCCGGTGCGGTCGGCGTGGTCGGCGATTACAACCGGCGTCTTACCGGCCCGGGCTGCTTTGATGCTTTGGGCCACCCCTTCCTGTGTCTTTGGCAACTCCCTGCCGGCAAACGACTCACGCACCCGCCAGATGTAATCGTTCATATCCTCGGCGATGCGGTTGGCCAGGGTCATATCGCCGTCGGTCACCACCATGACCGTTGCCCCCACATCGGGCACGTCGGCATAAGCAAAGCCAAAAGCCACCGAAACATAAGCCTCGGGATGCCGGGCCTCCCAGCGGCGGGCTCTTTCCATGATGTCCATGGCCGGAGAAACACCAGTGCCCTGGTAAACACTGGGGGTGATCACCCCCGGCTTGCGGGTGGCCATCACCGGATCGTAGTTGCCGCGAAGGGTCCTGATCAAAGCCCGGCCGGCCCGCTCGCCCTGCAAATACTTGTCATAATGGGGATAGCGTTTGACAATAAAAACCGCGTCAGCGGCCAGGGCAAGCTCCTCGTCTTCATTGGCATGCAGATCCAGGGTCACAAAGATGGGTATGTCACCGACCACCTCACGAATCCTCCGAACAATCTCGGCTTCAGGCTTCAACAAATCCTTTACGGCCATGGCACCGTGCAGGGAGAGCATCACCGCATCAAAAGGCCCCTTCTCTTCCAGGTCTTCGGCCATCAATCCCGTATACTTATCGAAAGCTTTTTGGGTGATCCAGCTGCCCGAAGATCCGCCTTTGGCATCCCGTGGCGACCGGATGCCGGTCAGCTCCACCCCACCATATTCCCGCACCCGGTCGACAAAACCCCGGATATAATCATTGGACGAGAGCACCGAGTCGCCTTCCAGCGGTGGGCCGTAATACTCAAACTCGTCGATGCCCGTGGGCCGGGGACAAAAAGTGCAGGTCTCATGAAAGAAACTGGCTACGGCAATCCTGTAGGCGTCATGATTGGCAGCTTCATCCTGCGACGTTGTTTGCTGACCGCAGGAAAGGGCCATAAAAGAAAAAAGCAATGCAAAAAAAATCGGGAAATGTTTCATGGGTCCGGATTTATACATTTGGGTTTGAGGCATTTTTATATCTGTGGTTGTATTTCTTCATGCGAGTTTAAAAAACAAGCGTTTAGCGGCAGCTTATGTATAATCTTATACAAAAAATTATTGAAAAGACATATCTAAATCGCCGCTTAGCGCTTAATTTTTTTTCTTCTTCTTTCAAAATTTTATGTAATTTAATGAAAAATTGACAACCAGAAAAGTATCTCCTATGAAAACCCACATCTCATCACTCAAAGGTCTTTCTGTTGTTCTGTTTTTTGCACTGGCCATCGCTTCCTGTCAAAAAGCCCCCGAATATCCCGGTGAAACCTGGACCATCGCGGAGGAAGCGGAAGACTACGGATACGATTCCGACAAACTGCAGGAAGCGGAAGAATACTCCCAGACCATCGCCACCGCAGCCGTGGTGATCGTCAAGGACGGGGTCATCCTGGATGAATGGGGTGAAGTGGAAAACAAGTTCATGACCCACTCGGTGCGCAAAAGCTTTCTCAGCGCTCTTTACGGCAACTATGTCAAGGACGGGACCATCGACCTGGACCAGACCATTGGCGAAGCCGGCATCACCGATGAGCCGTCCCTGACCGACAAGGAGAAGCAGGCCACCTTGCGCGACTGCATCAAGGCCCGATCGGGCATTTATCACCCGGCCCTTTATGAATCGGAAGGAATGAAAGCCCTCAAACCCGAACGCCACAGCGTGCGCCCCGGCACCCACTGGTACTACAACAACTGGGATTTTAACGCCCTGGGAACCGTCTTTGAAAAGTTCACCGGTAAAAAAATCTTCAAGGCCCTGGAGGAAGAGATCGCCCGGCCCATCCAGATGCAGGACTTTACCGCCGAAGACGGGTGGTACGTTACCGGCGATGCCTCGATCCATCCGGCCTATCCCTTCAAGATCACCGCCCGCGACATGGCCCGTTTCGGGCTGCTGATGCTACGCAACGGCCAGTGGAAAAACCAACAGGTGGTGCCGGCCGACTGGGTGGAAGAGAGCACCCGCTACCACTCCGATGCCACATTATATGGTTCCGACGGATACGGCTACATGTGGTGGGTGGCACGCGATCACAACAAATACCCCCACCTGCCCATGGCTGATATTCCGGAGGGCTCTTACTCAGCACGCGGGGCCGGCGGCCACTACATCCTGGTGATCCCCGACCGCGACATGGTGATCGTCCACCGGGTCAATACCTATAAGGACAACAGCGTATCCGGAGCGGAATTCGGTCAACTGGTGCATCTGATCTTTGAGGCCAGGCTATCCTAATCCTAACCGGCAATTTGCCCGATGCACCCCATCCTTTGAAAGGCAAGCGCAAGGATAATAGGCTACCAATTTGAATCGTATTGAGACAATTATTTTGCCCTGCATTATAGACTTGAAGAGCTCTTCAACCGAAAGATCGATTTGGTTACTGAAAATTCCCTTGCAAACCCCTATTTGAAGGAGCGCATAGAAAAAACCAAGAAATTATTGTATGCCGCATAGTATTGAGAAATACCACAATTACTTCCAGAATAAGTCAAAGCTTCACATGCTGCATAAGTAATTGGGGTGTAATTGATTAGACTAAGCAAGTCAATACAGCAACATTTCTAACCGGGGAATAGCCCCCAGATGGTCTGACCCAGGGGTTCCTATTGCTATCTGCTAAAAGAATTGAACCCATCCAACCCTTAAATTTTGAGCGTGCCGGAAAAATCCTTATTTTAGAAGGAACAAAACCACCGAAAAAAATATCTGGCTGGTGATGCAGGTCAAGCCGACAGATTGATTATATTGGAAGGAACAAAAACCCACAGCTATGGAATCATTTCCCCAACCCAGGGTGGTTGTCAGCAAGTGCCTGGGCTTTGAGCACTGCCGTTACGACGGGTCGGTAATCAACGATCCTTTTGTAGCGATGCTGGAGCCCCATGTTGATTTTATCAAGGTATGTCCGGAGAAAGAGATTGGCCTGGGGGTACCTCGGAGTCCCATCCGGCTGGTTCAGGAGAACAAGCACAAGAGGGTTTTTCAGCCGGCCACGGGCAAGGACGTGACCGATGAGATGGCGCGGTTCATCGATGATTTCCTGGGGAACCTGGAGCCGGTGGACGGGTTCATCCTCAAGCACCGCTCGCCCTCCTGCGGTTTGGGCAGTGTCAAGATTTATTATGGATTTGAGGAAAAGGTGAACCATTTCCGCGGCAAGGGGATGTTCGGAGAGGCCATTCTCCAGAGCCACGGGAGCCTGCCGGTGGAAGATGAAGGACGCCTGCGGAACTTCAGCATTCGCGAGCATTTTCTTACACGCCTCTACACCATGGCCGCTTTCCGGGAATTCAAGCAGAATCCATCCATGAAAGGGCTGGTCAATTTTCACACCAACAACAAGATGCTTTTCATGGCCCACAACCAGAACACGATGAAAGAGCTGGGCCGGATCACAGCCAACCACGAGCAACACCCCCTGGAAAAGGTAATTGGCAGCTACGAGGTGCTCATGCGCAAGATGCTGGCTTCGATGCCCCGCTTTACCTCCTGGATCAACGTGCTTCAGCATGCCTTCGGTTTCATCTCCGACGGGCTGAACAGCGAGGAAAAAAACTTCTTCCTGAATTCGGTGGAAGAATACCGCGACGAACGCATCCCCCTGAGCACCCTGATCAAACTGCTCAAATCATATGCCCTGCGCTTTAACCAGGAATACCTGCTGCGCCAGACGTTCCTCAACCCCTTCCCCCTCGACCTGGTCCAGATCACCGACTCCGGCAAGGGAAGGAACATGTAAACTCCAACCCTTAGAATGAAACACCTCTCAAGGGGAACAATATACACCAAACCTGGAATGATGCACCAGGTTTTCAGGGAATCAAAGAGCAGCAGGCTCATGAAACAACATGTAAACACCGGCCCTTAAAATGAAACACCTCTCAAGGGGAACAATATACACCAAACCTGGAATAATGCCCCAGGCCTTCAGGGGATCAAAGAGCAGCAGGCATGGTCGTATTCATTTGACAATCAAAGCTATATATAATGAACAATTGATGCCGTATTCACTTGACAGTCAAAGCTATACATAATGGACAATTGATTCCGTATTCACTTGACAGTCAAAGCTATACATAAAAAATTGATGCTGTATTCATCAGATAGCCAACACCATATCTCATTGACAATCAACACTATATATTATTAATGGTCAACATCATATTTTGCTGACAATCAACACCATATCTTATTAATGGTCAACATTATATTTTGCTGACAATAAACACCATATCTCGTTGAATTTTCACTAAACCTTGATCTGTATGAAATCCCGAATGACCCTAAACCTTTCCAGAATTTTGATGGTTTTTGTTCTGGCGGCTGTAGCGGCCGGTTGTGGCCAGGACAAGAAGCCGCAGGAGCTAACACCCAATGACGTGCGCCATGCCGAAGAGCTGATCGGCCTTGACCTGACGGGCCAGGAGCGCGATTCGCTGATGGAAGGTGTGCGTGATCAAAAGGAGTCCTACCAGCAAATGCGTGGGGTAGATCTGCCCAATTCAGTGGCCCCGATTGTTGAGTTCAATCCGGTACCGGGGTGGATGGAGTTGCCCGATGGCGGTTCGAAGGTTAACTGGGGCCTGCCCGAAGAGGTGACTGTTCCGGAAGATCCCGAGGAGCTGGCCTTTTATTCGGTGCCTGAGCTTTCGGTTTTGATCCGCGAGCGGAAGATCACCTCGGAGGAACTCACCCGCATGTACATTGAGCGATTGAAGGAATACAGCGACACGCTGAAGTGCCTGATCACTTTGACCGAGGATCTGGCGATCAAACAGGCGCGCCAGGCCGACCGGGAGATCCGCCAGGGTCAATACCGCGGGCCATTGCATGGCATCCCTTACGGGTTAAAAGACCTGGTCAGTGTGGAAGGCTATAAGACCACCTGGGGAGCAGCGGCTTATAAGCACCAGGAACTGGAAGGCAACGCCACCGTTTACCGCAAGCTTCGTGATGCCGGGGCGGTATTGGTGGCCAAGCTCTCGATGGGCGCCCTGGCCATGGGCGATGTTTGGTACGGCGGGACCACTAAAAACCCGTGGGATTTGGAGCAGGGCTCCAGCGGCTCGTCGGCTGGCTCGGCCTCGGCCACGGTAGCCGGCCTGGTGGGTTTCTCCCTGGGCACGGAGACTTACGGCTCCATCGTCTCACCCTCCACCCGTTGTGGCGCCAGCGGTTTGCGCCCCACCTTCGGACGCGTCAGCCGCGCAGGGGCCATGGCCCTGTCGTGGACCATGGACAAGATCGGACCCATATGCCGCACAGCCAAAGGCTCGGCCATGGTCCTGCACACCATCGAAGGGCCCGACCAAACAGACCGGACCGTGCGCGATGTGCCCTTCCGCTACCATGCCAACGAAAAAGTGAGCCAGATGAAAGTGGGCTATCTGAAAGATCTCTTCAACAATGATTACCCCACCCGCAAGAACGACAGCATCGCCCTGGCTAAGATCCGCGATCTGGGCGTCGAACTGCACCCGGTAAGTTTGCCCGACAGCATCCCCGTCTCCCCCATGATGGTCATCCTAGAGGCAGAAGCAGCCACCGCCTTCGACCAGCTTACCCGCTCCAACCGCGACAGCCTGCTGGTGGCCCAGCACCAAAACGCCTGGCCCAACATCTTCCGCAAAGCCCGGTTCATACCAGCCGTGGAATACCTCAAGGCCAACCGGCTGCGCAAAATCCTCGCCGAACAAGTCAACCAGCTCTTCAAAGAATATGATGTGATCGTGGCTCCCAGCTTTGGCGGCAACCAGCTGCTGACCACCAACCTTACCGGCCACCCCTGTGCCGTGGTGCCCAACGGTTTCGATGAGGAAGGCCACCCCACCAGCATCAGCTTCCTCGGTAACCTCTTTGAAGAAGGCAAAATACTGGAAATGGCTACGGCCTACCAAAAAGCGACCGGCCACGAAAACCAGCACCCGGACTTTTTTACCGATTAAGCCCGCGTTGCTGAATACACCAGCCAGGGATACTTCCCCTGCCGAAAGCCGGTCCATCATCAACTCAATGAATCCCGCATGCAGGGACATACGCCTCAAAGCGATGTCTCAAACATGCGGGATTCATGGTGAGGTAATCCATAACAACAAAGCAGGTTACAGTATTATTCTGATTTACAACTTCCCCGTGAGGCCGGAAAATCCCAAAATTCCAGCCTCATCTTTTGGCAGAAAAGACAGAACTCACCAGCTACCCTCCGAAGATTGCATCATTTGGGTGCCTGATTACCATTTTACCCATCAGGTCCATTTCTCAAAATGAATACTCCCTACATTCATGTAAGAATTTACCAGCTTCAATAAAAAGATCGGGTGATTCATAAAAACTTCCCTCCTGGATGCGTGGGAAAAAAATATTATGGATATTTTCAATTCCGATGATTCGCTTTTTAAACCTAAAAAAGATTGCTATGAAACAAATCAAACTGTTAAGTTTAATTGCCATGACCCTCCTCATTTCGCTTACTGCTTGCGAGGAGGAAGAAGAAAAACCCGATTGTGAAGTAAACAATTACGGTACGGTGATCATGAAAAATGAGACCGGATTTGATGACCTGCAGGTCAAAGTAAACGGGGAAGAAAGAAGTATTTCCAATGGCTCAGAAGCCACCTACGATGAAGTCGATGCCGGCAGTTTTTCGGTATGGATGTCGCTGGAGCGCAACTCCCATTCATCGGAAGAGACCAAGAATCTGGAGAGCTGCCAGGAGTATACTTTAACGGTTCAGGAGCCACAATGCGGGGAAGACGACTACGGCTGGATCAATGTTTCGAATGAAACAGGCCAGGACGGGTTGTATGTGGATGTAACGACCACCAGCAGCAGCATGAATGATGAGCGAATTTTAGATGCCGGCCAGACGACCACCTATGAGATGAGTTCGGGCACCGTTCGGGTCTGGGCCTCATTGACCGGTGCCAGTGATGAGTGGACCTATTCGGACGAAAGCCTGAATACCTGTGAGGAGATGAACTTCAACTGGACGGCCGGCAAGAAGAGCAACCAAACCATTGCCTTAAAAGTGAATGATTCGAAGGCAGAAACCTTCAATAACCTGAGCAAATAAAAGCTCCTGCAAAGGGGTTTAAATAACACCCCGCTAAGCGGGGTGTTCAGTGACCCCGCTAAGCGGGGTGTTCAATGACCCCGCTAAGCGGGGTCGTTTTTATGCTCCTTTGGCCGGAAGGAGCTATTTTTTTTGGGCATGGCTGGAGGATTTGCTTTTTCTCCTTCTTTGGCGTTTGTTGTTTGGCCCGGTTTTGTTGGTGAGAATATCAGAAGACCCTGATGTAAAGGCATCACTGCCGGACTGGGCGGGCTGGTCCTGGCGAAGCGGGGGCTGTTTCCCCTTCTGGTTTTCCCAGGCGATCCACAGCAGCCGCTGCAGGGGCACTTCCTCGGCATTCATAAAGCTGTCGGGTGATGGGGAATACCATACCTTTTGCTGCAACACATCGGTTTTTTGCGGATACCAGGTGCCTTCGGCGGTTTTCAACACCGGTATTTTTTCGGGGAAGTGTTGCCAGGCTTCCAGGTAGGTATCGAGTTCGTACATCAGCGATGGTTTAAGCTTGCCGCAGTGGCCGGTCAATTTGCGGGCATTGGCCGGGAGTTGCTGTATTTTAGCCGCAGCGATTTTGACCGATTCAAAATACCACTTCCAGGCCGATCCGCATATTTCGCGGCCGGAAGTATCCAACCCCCCAATCAGGGAGGCTTCCTGGCGGGCTCCTATTTGCCGCATCTCGACCTTCAGTTGAAATTCACGGGCATACATGCGGATCAGCTCCCGAAAGTCAACCCTTCCGTCGGCCAGGTAATAAAAGATGGCCTTGGTGTGATCGCCCTGCACCTCCACATCACTGACTTTCATCTCGATGCCACGCTGGCGGACGATTTCGCGGGCCCGGTTGCGGATGGCTATCTCCCGGCTTTTGGCCCGGCGCCATTTTTCAATATCCGAAGGCCTTGCCTTGCGATAGATAAGGGGAAATTTGTACTTTTTCTTCTGGCGGATCTTGCGTTTAAATTGTTTTTGAGCGAGATATCCTGTAAGCGAGACCAAACCTATGTCATGGCCGGTAGGCGCTTCCACGGCCACCACATCTCCCTGCTGCAAATCGAGGCCTTCGGCGTTGTCGCAAAATTGTTTGCGGGTGTTTTTAAAACGCACCTCTACGATGGTGCTCCCGTCGGAGGGGTCGTGGATGTCACTGAGCCAGTTGCGGGTGCCCAGTTTAAGGTGCCGGTTGAAATAATCCCGCACCTGCTGATACATATCGTGATGATCGGATAGCCTGTCATAGGGCTGACTGGATTGTGGGTGGTGTTGCCGGGGTTGTTGCTCAGGTTGATCGCCCCATTGCTGATCAAGTAATGGTTCTGATTGCTGATCGTGCTGCTTACCGACTTGCCGGTGGCTGTGTGCATTACGCTGCCAGTCCTGCTGGTCACGTTGCTGATCGCCTTTTGTCTGCTGATCCATAGGGCAACTGGTATATTGAGTTCATTGACAGGGTCTAAGAAGGTTGATCGCCAGGGTGATGATCTTGAAGGTCAAAATCAACCAACCTGTAAAATGGAACCTTCAACTCCTTTACGATAGAAGGGATGGTTTTATGGCCCACCGCTGCAAAGATAATTTTATTTAAACCAAATTAAAACAGATGGGTCCTCTTAACCAACAATCAGACAAAGCCCAGGGTTCACCGGGGTAACATCAAAATTTCAGGATAAAGGTGGAGCCCTGGTCGGGTTGGGAGTGGAGGGAGATGCTGCCTGTGTGCATGCGCATGATCTGGCGCGAGAGGCTCAGCCCGATGCCGGAGCCCTGCCGGCGGGTGGTGTAAAAGGGGACGAAGACCTGGTCCTGCTCTTCGGCCGGGATGCCGGG
>Ga0207714_1000421_pt1 | contig 29582 bp, 23 predicted proteins | sample PonA232FremontCA_2_FD_187270 | JGI IMG/M metagenome (GOLD analysis project Ga0207714, IMG submission 187270) | Marine sediment microbial community from Fremont, CA, USA - Pond A23 Sediment 2 (SPAdes) | ecosystem: Environmental > Aquatic > Marine > Unclassified | place: USA: Fremont, California...
CAGCACCGGTGGATCCGCCGCGAGGCCGCGAGCCACGCCGACGCGCTGCTGCTGCCCGCCGGAAAGCTCCTTGGGATAGCGCTGGAGCATGCCGCGGTCGAGCGCGACCATGTCGATCAGCTCGGCGGCGCGCTTCTTCTGCTTGTCCTTCGGCCACCCCAGCAGGCGCGGCACCACGGCGATGTTTTCCTCAACCGTCATGTTGGGGAACAGACCGATCTGCTGGATGACGTAGCCGATGTTCCGGCGCAGGCGCACCACGTCGAACTGGTCGGTGTCTTCCTCGTCGATATAGATCTTGCCGGCGGTGTGCGGGATCAGGCGGTTGACGATCTTGAGCGTGGTGGTCTTGCCGCAGCCCGAGGGACCGAGCAGGACGCAGAGTTCGCCGCGCGGCACCTCGAGATTGACGTCGCGCACCGCGTGGACCTCGCCGCGCTCGGTGGAAAAGGTCTTCGACAGGTGTTCCAGGCGGATCATCGTGCCTCCCCGTTGTCGTTATTTGAGGCCCCGCGGGGTGAGCCGGTTCTGCACCCAGAGCAGCCCGTAGTCGGCAATGACGGCGAGAATCGAGACGGCGACCGCGCCCGTGATGAGCTGGCGCGGGTCGGTTTGCGAAATGCCGCGGGCGATATAGGTGCCCAGGCCGCCCGCGCCGATATAGGTGGCGATCGCGGTGATGCCGATATTGATCACGACCGCCGTGCGAACACCCGCCAGGATCACCGGAATGGCCAGCGGGATCTCGACGTCGCGCAGGCGCTGGAAGTTGGTCATCCCCATCCCGCGCGCGGCCTCGCGAAGCGCCGGGTCGACATTATCGATCGCCGTATAGGTGTTGCGGATGATGGGAAGCTGGGAATACAGGAACACGGCGACGACGGCCGGAAGCCAGCCGATGCCCTGACCGATCAGCGAGAGGATCGGGATCATCACGCCGAACAGGGCGATCGAGGGGATGGTCATGATCATCCCCGCCACGTAAAGCACCGCGTCGGCGATCTTGCGGTTCTGCGTGATGGCGATGCCCAGCGGCACCCCCGTGGCGATTGCCAGGCCGACGGCGACGCCCACGATGGACAGGTGCTCGAGCGTCCGCTCCCAGATCTGCCCGAGGTTCTCGAAGGCGAAGACCAGGACATCCAACGCGTCGCCTCCCCCGTTTTGTATTTTACCGCCCTGTCACACGTGCCTACATGCCCATATCGGCGGCACCTGTTCTTCATCCGACATATTGACCGAAATTGTGACGGATCGGCGACAGGAATCAGCGGTACTCCCCGAAAGGCACCCGCGCTTATCCGCGTCGTCCGCCTGTGTCGCGTAGGCCCCGCGCCGCGACAGGCGCGCCGGCCGTGCGGCGCGCTTCCGGCCACCGGTTTTCCAACCGTTTAGAGGTGTTTAAGCTCCGCATGCGAGACTCGTGGATAATGCCGGCATCGGTGCAGCGGGACGGGCCGAGAACCATGGCGGGCGAATCGGGCAAAGCCGCCGCTTGGGCGGCCCGCGACGGCGGCACGGACGCGCCAGGGGATGCCGCCGATGACCGCGAAGCCGGGCTGCGCCCCGGTGCGGCCCTGGTGCGCTTGGTCTCCGATCACCCCAACCCCAGCCTCGCCACCAGGGTGCTGCGGATCCTCGCCGTGGGCCTTGGCTACGCGCTTCTAAGCGCGATCGGCGACGGGCTGAACGCGACACCGGCGGAGGTTTCGCCCATCTGGCCGGCCGCGGGCTTCGCACTGGGGGCCACCCTGTTGCTGGGCTATCCCGCGCTGATCGGGGTTGTGTTCGCGGTTGTGGTCCAGGAATGGCTGCGTTTCGGCGTGCCCGCGGGCACCGCACTGCTCGGCGCAGCGGCGGCAGCGGCCGGCCCGGCCGCCGGGGCTTGGCTGGTGCGCCGTTACATCGGCGTGGCGACCGTGTTCGCCGACGTCCCGAACACCATCCGTTTCCTGGCCCTGGCGGCCGTTCTCGGGCCGGCGGTATCGGCGCTCCTCGGCGGCGCGGCGATACAACTGTTTCCGGGCACCGAGGGCAGCGGCCTCGGCCCGAGCATCCTCACGTGGTGGGTGGGCGACGCCATTGGAGTCGTCACCGTTGCACCGATCATGCTGGCGCTGGCGCAACGCCCGGAAGCGGACGGCATTCGCGGCCGCTGGGTCGAGTTCGCCCTGATGCTCGCCGCGACCGCCGGCTCGGTCCTCGGGGCCATCGGGCTCAACGGGCTCGCCGGCCTGCCCGGCACGCACGTCGAGGGTCTGGTCCTGCCCGTGCTCATCTGGGCGGCGCTGCGCTTCGAGGTCGTGGGGGCAGCAGCGGCCGCGATCTGCGTCGCGGCGACACTGGCGCTGAGCATGCTGGGCGGCCTGGGCCCCTTCGGCGGCGGCTCGTACGCGGAGGTGGTGAGTCTGCAGATTCATGCGGGCATGCTTGCCATTGCCGCGCTGGTCCTGGGCGCGGCGATCCGCAGCGAGCAGGCGGCCCGCCGGGCGAAGACGCGCTTCCTGGCGAACATGAGCCACGAGCTGCGCACGCCATTGAACGCGATCCTCGGCTTTGCCGACCTGATCGCGGCGCAACCGCACGGCCGAGACGCCGCGCGGGATGCGGACTACGCCCGGCACATTCGCGACAGCGGCGGACACCTGCTCAACCTCGTCAACGATGTGCTGGATGTCGCGCGGCTGGAGCAGGACGCCTACCGCCTGAACCCGGAAGCGGTGGATACGGCCCAGGCGATTGCGGCGGCCGCGGGCATGGTCAAGCAGGACGCCGCCCAGTGCCGGCTCACGGTGGCGGCGGAGCCCGACCCGGACCTGCCAGCGGTACGCGCGGACGAGCGGGCGCTTCGCCAGATCCTGCTGAACCTGCTCACCAATGCGGTGAAGTTTACGCCGGCGGGCGGACACGTTGCCGTGACGACCGCGCGCGAACGCGACCGTCTGGCGATCGCGGTTACCGACACCGGGCCGGGCATCGATCCGGCCGAGATCCCGCGCCTGATGCGCCCGTTCGAACAGACGTGCCAGCCGCGCTCGAGCGACCCGGGCGGCACCGGCCTGGGCCTGGCGATCAGCCGCACCTTGGCGGAACAGCTCGGCGGCTCGCTGACCATTACCAGCCGGCGGAGCCAGGGCACACGCGCGACCCTGCGCCTACCCATCGCGGCGGAGGCGCCATAATCACGGTCTGTTTTTCCGGATAACCAAGGCTGAAACGGCGATGGTGGGCGCGGGTGGGATTGAACCACCGACCTCCTCGATGTCAACGAGGCGCTCTGCCGCTGAGCTACGCGCCCATCTCGGGAATGGGTTTTTGAACCCCGCCCTGTGTGTGCTCCGGGACCTAGCACTGCCGTCGCGGCGATGCAAGACCACAGATCCGCGTCCGCAGAACATCGGCAAATTCGCCGCACGCGCCGCGGATTGCACCCCCATCCCTCGACCCGGCGTGGTCCGGCCCCCATGTCCTCTAACGCAGGGCACGCACCGGGGTGACAGGGGCATGCCGGTTGCGTAACACTTGCTTGCCCGCAGGCTCGCAGCACCGGCTGCGAATCCCGGGGCGGACACAACGGCACAACCAACGACGTCCGGGCATGGAAGCAGAAATCCAACCCTGCGCGATCGACACGTCCCACGAGATCCTGGGAGCCCGGACGCAAACCCTCCCGCTCGTCGTCGCCTCGCCGCACAGCGGCCGGCACTATCCGCCGGAATTCGTCAACGCCGCACAGCTCGACCGCCTCGCCTTGCGCCGGAGCGAAGACGGATTCGTCGACGAGCTGGTCGCGCGGGCGCCCAATCTGGGTGCCCCGCTGCTACGGGCGAACTTCCCGCGCGCCTATGTCGACGCCAACCGCGAGCCGTTCGAACTCGACCCGCGCATGTTCGCCGATCCCCTCCCGACCTATGCCAATACCCGCTCGCCCCGGGTCGCCGCGGGCCTGGGCACGATCGCCCGGGTGGTCGCCAGCGGCGCCGACATCTATCCGGGCAAACTGCGCCTTGCCGAGGCCATGCACCGCATCCGGAACTACTACTGGCCGTACCACAACGCGCTGCGCGACCTGATCGCGGCCACGCGCGAGCAATTCGGCGGATGCATCCTGCTCGACTGCCACTCCATGCCCTCGGTCGGCGGGCCCATGGACCAGGACCCGGGCTACAACCGCGTGGACTTCGTCGTCGGCGACTGCCACGGCACCTCGTGCAGCCCGCGCGTGAGCCGCACGATCGAGCGCAGCCTGCGCGACCTGGGCTACCATGTGACGCGCAACGCCCCGTACTCGGGCGGTTTCGTCACGCGCCACTACGGCCGGCCGGAGGACGCCGTGCACGCCGTCCAGCTCGAAATCAATCGTGGGCTCTACATGGACGAGCGCCAGGTCCGCCGCGGCCCCAACCTGCCGCGGCTGTCGCGCGAATTGGAGTGCGTCGTCGCCGCGCTGGGAACGCTCGATCCGGCGCGGCTGTAAGCGGCACAACCAACCTGCACAACCGCATTGTAACCGCCGACGCCTACGACCAGCAGACCAGCCAAAAAATGGGGCCGGCCACCCCGGGGGGTGACCGGCCCGCAAAGCCTCGCAGCGCAGGCTGCCGTGATTATTCGGCCGGCTTCATGCTCGGCGCAGGCTCGCCGCGCTCGGCCGCCAGCATGGGATCGGTCTTCAGGCCCTTCTGCAGGCCCACGCAGACGATCAGCAGGAGGACGGCGAACGGCAGACCGGTCGTGATGGCCGCCGTCTGCAATGCCGTCAGCCCGCCGCCGGCGAGCAGCACGGCCGCAACGACACCCTCGGTGACCGCCCAGAAGATGCGCTGGCCGGTCGGCGGATCCTCGAGACCGCCGGCGGTGATGATGTCGATCACCAGCGAGCCCGAGTCCGACGAGGTGACGAAGAACGTGATGATCACGATCGTGGCCAGGATCGAGGTGACCATGGCCAGCGGGAAGTTATCGAGGAAGGCGAACAGGGCCTTGGGCACGCTTTCCGAGACGGCCGCGGCGATGCCGCCGTCGCCGAACATCTCGATGTAGAGCGCCGAGTCGCCCATGATGGTCATCCACAGGAAGGTAACCAGCGTGGGCACGAACAGCACGCCCAGGATGAACTGGTTGATCGTCCGGCCCTTGGAGACGCGGGCGACGAACATACCCACGAACGGCGACCAGGAGATCCACCAGCCGTAGTAGAACACCGTCCAGGCGTTTTGCCAGTCACCCCGGGTATAGGTCTCGGCCCAGGTCGCCAGGTGCGGGAAGTGCTGAACGTAGTAGCCGATGTTCTCGATGTAGGCCTCGAGGATAAAGATCGTTGGGCCGAGAACCAGCAGGAACAGCAGCAGCGCCCCGGCAATGATCATGTTCATCTCGGACAGCCGGCGGATGCCGCCGTCCAGGCCGACCACCACGGAGATCGTGGCGAAGGCGGTGATGATGGCGATCAGCACGGCCTGGACCAAAGGCCCCTCGGGCAGTCCGAAGACCGAATTCAGGCCGGCGTTCACCTGGGACACGCCCAGGCCCAGCGAGGTCGCCACGCCGAACAGGGTGGCGACGGTGGCCAGGATGTCGATGGCGTGCCCGGGCGCGCCGTAGATCCGATTGCCGATCAGCGGATAGAAGATCGACCGGATGGACAGCGGCATGCCGCGGTTGAAGCCGAAGTACGCGAGACCCAGCGCGATCACCGCGTACACCGCCCAGGGGTGCAGCCCCCAGTGGAGGAACGTCAGGCCCATCGCGTGCTGGGCGCGTTGCGCCTCCTCGGGCGAGCCCGGCGGCACCGTCGGCGGGCTGGTGAAGTGGTACATCGGTTCGGCCACGCCGTAGAACAGCAGACCGATGCCCATCCCCGCGCTGAACAGCATGGCGAACCAGCCCAGCGTGGTGAATTCGGGCTTCTGGTCCGGCCCGCCCAGCCGGATCTTCCCGTACCGGCTGAACAGCAGATAGATGGAATAGCCCAGAACGATGTTCACCACGAGGATGAAGAACCAGCCGGTGTAGTTTGCGATACCGGCCTGGATCGCGCCGAAGATATCGGACGCGGACTCGGTGAAGATGATGCCGATGGCGGCGAAGCCGAGGATGATGGCCGCCGAGATGAAGAACGTCGGCGGGTTAACCTGGAATTGGGGGTGTTGCGTTCGCTTCACCCCGTACTCTTGGTGCTCGCTCATACGTGAATCTCCCTGCCTTGCGCGCGCTTACCGGGCCGTTCCGATGCCGAAGACCTGGGTGCCCGCCGAGGATTTGGCGTGTTCGATGAAGCGATCGAAACGCTTGTTGAGTGCTTTTTGACGCTCGGCCCACCACTCGTGGTCGATCCGGATGGCGGTCTTCATGTTATCTTCGGCCGTGGGCAGGAGTTCCTTCAGCGTTCCCTGAACCATACCCATGGCGGATTTCCGCGCCGGCCCGTAATAGATAAAGTTCGCTTGGGCGGCCTGGCGAAGCGGCTGGCTGGCGAACTTAACGAAGTCCATCGCCGCCTGCTTGTGCGGCGTTCCCTTCAGAATGGCCCACAACTCGTAGTCCAGGGTCTGGCCGTCCCAGATGATCTCGAACGGCTTGCCCTGGTTCTCGATGGAACGCTGCAGGCGGCCGTTGAAGCCGGTGCTCATGGCGACCTTGCCCTTGTCGAGAAGATCGCTGGGCGCGCCGGCGTCCTCCCACCAGACGATCGAGGGCGCGATCGAGCCGAGCTTGTTGAACGCCCGCTTGAGCCCTTTCTCGGTGGAGAGCTTCTCGTAAACCTCGTCCGGGTCCACGCCGTCGGCAATCAGCGCGAGTTCAAGGTTGCCACGGGGGTTCTTGCGCATGCCGCGGCGGCCCGGGTACTTCGTCGTATTGAAGAACGCCGATGCGCTGCTGGGCGCCTCGCGGTTGGGCCAACGCCGCGTGTCATAGGCGATCACGTTCGAAAAGACGTTCTGGCCCACGGCGCAATCAGGCAACATCCCGTCCAGGAAGTCTTCCTCGGGCGGGACGTCGTTCTTTGTCGCGGGCAGCTTGCTGTGGTCGATCCGCTCGAATAGCCCCTGACGGCACCCGCGTACCGCGTTCGCAAGGCCGAGGTCGACGACGTCCCACTTGACGTTTTCCGCCTCGACCTGGGCCCGGATTTCCTTCAGACCGCCGGCATAGCGATCAACCTGAACCGGCTTGTCGGTGGTTTCCCGGAATGGGTTCACGTACGCCCGCATCTGGCTGGCGGTGTAGGTCCCGCCCCAACTGACGATATTGAGAACCTCGGGATGTGCGGAAGCGGTCTGCCCTGCGAGCGCGGTCGCCGCCGCGCAGCACACGCCCAGGGTCAGCCGTTGCAGTGTCCGCATCTTGTTATCCTCCCTGCAACTGCGTCGTTGTCACTGGTTCGCGGCCCGCACGCCGGCGTCCGCCATGCGGGAATCGCGCGATACGGCACGGCCGCGGCATCATTACGCCGCAGCGCGACACCGGCGCCCATCCGCTGCCGGGAACTGCTGAACAGGTGCGCTTCCCCCCGTTCCCGGCGTTTCTTGACCGTCTCCCGGCTCTTGCGCGGCCGGTTCGGCTTCGCCCGATGCCGGGCATCGGGATCAAATCCTTCTACAAAGCCATTTCCAACGTGTCGAGGTGCCAACGCCGGATGCCGGCGGCACGCGACCCTAGGTGTTCGCGCGCGGCGCGGCCTTTCGCCGCGGCGGCCACCGCTTTGCGGATCGCGACGCGGTCGACAGAAAATACCGGTTGCGGAGGCGACGCAACCCCACTTCGCCGGGCGAATCGGCCGGATCTGTCCGCTCCGGACCCCGGGCTCGGGCATTGCGCCCGCACCGGTCCTACGTCGGCGCCCGTGCATGTCAAAAGGCCTTGTTCCGCCGCCGCGAGCCGAATACCGTGCGCCGCGGCAACGATCCCGATGCGCTGCAGCATGCGCGGTGCCGGATCGTGCAGGGGAACGCGCCGGGGTGGCGCCGACGCGGCTCCCGGCAACAGAGATAAGGAAACGCGAGGATGCAGGAACTTCACGGCTATTTCATCGAGGACCTCGAGGTCGGGATGTCGGACCGTTTCGGCAAGACCGTCACGGACGCCGACGTCGCAACCTTCGCGGGCGTCTCCGGCGACACCAACCCGGTCCATATCAACGACGACTTCGCCAAGGAGACGCTGTTCAAGGGACGCATCGCCCACGGCATGCTCGCCGCCAGCTTCATCTCCACGGTTCTGGGAACCCGCCTGCCCGGGCCGGGCGCCATCTACATGGGCCAGAGCCTGAGCTTCAAGGCGCCGGTCAAAATCGGCGACACAGTGATCGCCCGGGTATCGGTGACCGAGGTCGACCGGGAGAAGCGCCGCATCAAGGTTGAGACCACCTGCTTCGTGGGCGACACCGTCGTCGTGGAAGGCGAGGCCAAGCTCATGGTCAACAGCCGGGCCCAGTTCACGGCGGCGGGCCAGAACGCCTGAGGGGCCCGGGCGCGGGCCGCTCGGGCGGCGTCGCCCGAGCGCGGATTCCGGCCTTATTCCCGAAACTGGCGTGCGGTGACGCGATCCGTCCCGATCGCGCCGCACGCCCCGGCCGGCGCCCCCCAAAGGGTCGCAGCGTCGCAGGGCTTGCAGCCGCCGGCTCGGGACTTTACGCGGAAGGACCCGGGGGCCACAACGGCAACCGGGTCCATTGCGTTGGAAGCGTGAGGCCATGGCCGTCTTTCGCCACACCACCGATCTCCCCGAAGACGCGCGCGGCAGTGTCGTCGCCATCGGCAACTTCGACGGCGTACACCGCGGCCACGGCGCGATCTTCGCCGAGGCGCGCGCGCGTGCGGCGCGGCTGAACACGGTGGCGAGCGTGCTCACCTTCGAGCCGCACCCGCGCGAGCTTTTCCAGCCGGACGCCGTGCCCTTCCGCCTGTCCTCGCTGCGCACCAAGGTGCGTCTGCTCGAGGACGCCGGCATGGCGCATCTCTTCGTCCTGCAGTTCGACTGGGACTTCGCGCGGATCAGCGCGGACGCCTTCGTGGACGAGATGATCGCGGCCAATCTCAAGGCGCGTCACGTCGTCATCGGCCGGGACTTCCGATTCGGCAACCGGCGCAAGGGCGACGCGTCGCTCATGCGGATCAAGGCCGCCCAGCACGGCTTCGGCGTATCGGCCCTCAATCCGGTGGCGGACGAATACGGCGAGGTCATCTCCAGCAGCCGCATCCGTCACCTGCTCCGCCACGGCGACGTCGGCGAGGCCACGCGGCTGCTCGGCCGGCCCTGGGAAGTCGAGGGACGCGTCCAGCACGGCGCCAAGAACGGCCGCAGCATTGGCTTTCCCACAGCGAACCTGCGCCTGGACAGCTATCTGGAGCCGCTGCACGGTATCTATGCCGTGCGCGCGGCCGTCGACGCGGGCGCCGAAACGCGCTGGTGGGACGCCGTGGCGTACGTGGGCCGTCGGCCCGTCGTGGACGGCGAGGATGTTCAACTCGAGGTGCACGTGTTCGACGCCAGCCCGGATCTGTACGACGCGCACCTGCGCGTGCAGTTCGTGGCGTTCGTCCGCGGCGACGCGACGTTCGACGACCTCGAATCCATGAAGGCCCAGGTCGCCGCGGACTGCGACGCCGCGCGCCGGCTACTCGACACGACGCGCAGCGACGACGCGGCCTGACGCCGGAGAAGGGACGCGGCGATGGCGGATCGCGGCGATTCCGGCGGATTCGGTGCAGACGCGTGCGCGCGCCTGCACAGCCTGTTCGACGCCGCCGCCCAGACCGGGCCGATTTCGGAGGCACAGCCGGACGTGGCCACCGTGGCACGCCTTCTCGACGCCGCCGAAGCGGGACTGGCGCCGGGTACGCGCGTCCCCTGGCGCGTCCTTCCGGTCGACGGTGCCCAGGCGCGGGCGCGCCTGATCTGGAATTTCGAGGTGTGCAACGCCGATGCCCTGGCGCACCGGCATCCGCGCGTACACCAAGCCATGGCGGAGCACGCGGCTTTGTGCCGCGCCCCGGTTCAGCGCGCGGTCTTCGCCGAACCCGAGGCCGTTCCCACCCGGGTCACGGACGTGGCCGTCGATGCGCCGGTCCGGGAGACGGCCGCCGCGGCCCTGACCCAGCTCCGTCTCGCCGCGCGCGCGACGGGCCTGGTTGCGGTCTGGATCACCGGCCTGGACGCAGACGCGCTGCGCCACGCTTTGAACGTCCCCGCTGCCTGCCCCTTCGTGGGCCATGTCTGCCTGGGCTACCCGGCCGGCCCGGGCGCGGTCACGGCAACAAAGGCGCACCATGACGATGTCTGACGACCCGACGAAGCCGGTTTTCGACGCCGCCTTCCGGGACAAGCTCGCCGAGCTGTTCGCCTGGCGGCGCGACGTTCGCCGCTTCCGCCCGGACCCCGTGGATCCGGCGCTGCTCGACGACCTGCTCCGCCAGGCTTCGCTCGCGCCCTCGGTCGGCTTCAGCCAGCCGTGGCGCTTCGTGCTGGTCGAGGACCCCGACCGGCGCGAGGCAATCTGCCAAAACTTCGAGACCGAGAATGCCCGAGCGCTGGCGGCGTACAGCGGCAAACGCGCGGAACAGTACGCCCGGCTGAAGCTCTCCGGCCTGCGCGAGGCGCCGGTTCACCTCGCCGCGTTCGCCGAAATGGACCCCGAGCGGGGCCACGGCGTGGGCCGGCGAACCATGCCCGAGACGGTGCCGTACTCGGTGGTCACGGCCGTCTACACGTTCTGGCTGGCCGCGCGTGCGGCGGAGCTGGGCGTGGGCTGGGTGTCCATCCTGGACCCGGACGCGGCCGCACGTACGCTGGCGGTACCGGAAGACTGGCGGCTTGTGGCGTACTTGTGCGTCGGCTATCCGGCGGAGACGCATAGCGACCCGGAACTCGAACGCTACGGCTGGGAGAGCCGGGTCGCCGTCGAGGACTGTATTTACCGGCGCTGAACGCGCGGCGGCCGCGGCGAAACCCTATTCGGCCGCGGCCGCGGGCATGGCAACCTCGCGCGTGTAGCCCCAGAGGTGCGCCGGCGGGACGTTCGCGAGGGCGAGGCCGAGGCGCCGGCCGGTCATCTCCAGGAGCTGATACGGCAGCGGCGACTTCAGCGAATAGGTGTACTGGAGAACGTAGCCCTCGGGCTGGCACGCGGCGAAGCACTGATCCATGTAGCTGCGCTGCTTCTCCAGCGGGAATTGGAGGGCCGGAATACCCGAGATCACCGTGTCGACGCGCCCCACCAGGTGCCCCGGAAGCAGGTCCAGCGGGCGCGTCGCATCCCCCTCGATCACACGCGCCTTGGGAAAGCGGCTGCGCAGATAGGCCACCATGTCGGGGTCGAGCTCGACCAGGACGAGATTGGCCTCGGGCACACCGGCCTCGACGAGGCCGCGGGTGATGGTGCCCGTTCCGGCGCCCAGCTCGAGCACGACCTCGTTGCCGTCGCGGACGACGTTGCGCCCGACGAGCCGCGCCAGCGCCTTGCTGCTGGGCAGGATTGCCCCCACCCGTAGCGGGTTGGCGAGCCAGCGGCGCAGGAAGAGTCCGATTTCAGCCGCATACGACGACATGGAGATCCCCCGGGTTCGTTGCCGTGGTGATGATGTTATTGCCGCGCACCTGCGGCGCGGCCGCGCGCGTTGTTTTACATAACCGTCATCGCGAGGCCATACCAGAATCGATGTGGGCACCGCGGCAATCGACCGCCGGCCCGGCTTGACCCTTGCCCCCGCGTTGCTATGGTCGCGCCGCTTTCGACCGGCGTCGTCGACGAACACCGACGGGCGACCACGCGCGGGGATAATCGACCGTGCCGCCACGAGGCAAGGTTCCAGGCATGAGCACCGACTACCGTTCGACCGTCTTTCTGCCCAAGGGCGAGGGCTTTCCCATGCGCGCGAAGCTCCCCACTCGGGAGCCGGAGACACTGCGCACGTGGGAGGAGATGGACCTGTTCGCCAAAGTGCGAGCGGCCTCCCGGGGCCGGGAGAAGTTCATCCTCCACGATGGCCCGCCGTACGCCAACGGCCACCTGCACATGGGCCACGCGCTCAACAAGATCCTGAAGGACGTGATCAACCGCGGCATGCAGATGATGGGCTACGACGCCCATTACGTCCCGGGCTGGGACTGCCACGGCCTGCCCATCGAGTGGAAGGTCGAGGAGGACTATCGCGCGCAGGGCACGGACAAGGACAGCATCCCGGTGGTCGAGTTCCGGCGCGAATGCCGCGATTTCGCCGAGCGCTGGATCACGACCCAGATCGAGGAGTTCAAGCGGCTGGGCGTGCTGGGTGACTGGGACCATCCCTACACCACCATGAGCTATCGCGCCGAGGCGCAGATCGTCCGCGAGGTCGGCGCGTTCCTGCTGGGCGGCAGCATGTATTCCGGCTGGCGCCCGGTGCTCTGGTCCGTGGCGGAGAAGACGGCCCTCGCCGACGCGGAGGTCGAGTACCACGACCACACCTCGCCCACGATCTGGGTTCGCTTTCCGGTCAAGACGGCGAGCGTGGCGTCGCTGGACGGCGCAAGCGTGGTGATCTGGACGACCACCCCTTGGACCATTCCGGGCAACCGCGCCGTCGCGGCCGATCCCGACGCGGCCTACACGGTGATCGAGGTCACCGATCCCGGCGAGAACACGCGCGCACAGGCCGGCGAACGTCTGGTGCTTGCAAACGAACTCGTCGAGGAGGTCATGCGCGCAGCCCAGATCGCGGACTACCGCGTGGTCGAGGATCTGGACGGCGCCAAGCTCATGGGGACGATCTGCGCGCATCCCTTCCACGGACAGGGCTATGACTTCGACGTGCCCGTGCTGCACGCCGACTTCGTCACAATGGACCAGGGCACGGGCTTCGTGCACATCGCACCCGGTCACGGTACGGACGACTGGCACCTGGGCCAGGCGCACGGCCTGGAGATTCCGGAAACCGTGGACGGCGACGGCCGGTTCTATCCGCACGTGCCGCTATTCGCCGGGGCGCTGGTCTATCAGTCGAACGGCAAGGAGGGCGACGCCAATCCCAAGGTGATCGACGCCCTTGGCGATGCGGGCGCGCTGCTCCAGCGGGGCAAGCTGCGCCACAGCTATCCGCACTCCTGGCGCTCCAAGGTCCCGCTGATCTACCGCAATACGCCGCAGTGGTTCATCGCGATGGACGCGAACGGGCTGCGCGAAAAAGCCCTGGCGGCCATCGACGAAACCAATTTCTATCCGAGCGCCGGCAAAACGCGCCTGCGTTCGATGATCGAGAACCGCCCCGACTGGTGCGTCTCGCGCCAGCGCCGCTGGGGCGTGCCGCTGCCCATCTTCACGCACAAGCAAACCGGTGAGCCGCTGCGGGATCCCGAGGTCATCGAACGCATCGCGCAGATCTTCGAACAGGAGGGCGGCGACGCTTGGTACACCAGCGACCCACAGCGCTTCCTGGGCGATGCCTACGATGCGGCCGACTATGACCAGAACCAGGACGTCGTCGAAGTGTGGTTCGACAGCGGCTCCACCCACGCCTTCGTCCTGGAGGACCGCGACGACCTGACGTGGCCGGCGTCGCTCTACCTGGAGGGCTCGGACCAGCACCGCGGCTGGTTCCATACCTCGCTGCTGGAATCCGTGGGCACGCGCGGGCGCGCGCCCTATGAGGGCGTGCTCACCCACGGCTTCGTCCTGGACGCCAAGGGCCACAAGATGTCCAAGTCCCTGGGCAACGTCATCGACCCCCAGGACATCATGGCCGAGAAGGGCGCGGATATCCTGCGCCTCTGGGTCGTCGCCTCGGACTACAGCGAGGACCTGCGCATCGGCGAGGAAATCCTGCGCTATCAGGTCGACGCCTACCGGCGGCTGCGCAACACACTGCGCTACCTCATCGGCAATCTCGCCGATTTCGCCGCCCACGAGCGCCTGCCCGAATCGGAGATGCCCGCGCTGGAGCGCTGGGTGCTGCACCGCCTGGCGGAACTCGACGCCACCGTCCGCAAGAGCTCGCGCGCCTACGACTTCATGACGGTGTATCACCAGCTCTATCAGTTCTGCGCCGTCGACCTTTCGGCGTTCTATTTCGACGTGCGCAAGGACAGCCTGTACTGTGACCGAGCGGACAGCACGCGCCGGCGCGCCGCGCGCACTGTGCTGGACACGCTGTTCGACTGCCTGACCGCGTGGCTGGCGCCGTTCATCGCGTTCACGGCCGAAGAAGCATGGTGGGCGCGCGGCATGACCGAACCGGAGAGCGTGCATCTGCGCCAGTTCCCCGAGGTACCGGAAAGCTGGTACGATGACCGGCTGGGCGCCACCTGGCATCGCATTCGCGAGGTGCGCCGGGTCATTACCGGCGCCCTGGAGCGCGAGCGCGCAGCTAAGCGCATCGGCTCCGGCCTGCAGGCGCACCCGACCGTGCACATCACCGACCCGACGCTGGCGGACGCGGTAGGCGGCGTGGACCTGGCCGAAATCTGCATCACCTCCGGCGTGACGGTCACGCGCGAGGCGCCGCCGGAAGATGCGTTCACGCTGGACGACGTGTCGGGCGTCGCCGTGGTGCCCACCCTCGCCGAAGGCGAGAAGTGCGCCCGCTGCTGGCAGGTCCTGCCCGAAGTTGGGACCGACCCCGACGTACCCGAGACCTGCGCGCGCTGTGCCGATGCCGTGCGCGCCCAACGCTGCGCCGCGGCCGAGTGAGCGCGCCGACATGATGCGTCTGGGTCTGGCAGTCGCGGCTGCAGTGATCGTGCTGGATCAGCTCAGCAAGTGGTGGATCCTCGACCTCATGGCGCGCCCGCGCGTCATCGAAATCACGGACTTCGCCAATCTGGTGCTGGTCTGGAACCGGGGTATCTCGTTCGGGATGCTGGGCGACGGCGGCCCGTCGCAGGCGTGGATGCTCGCCGCGTTCGGGGTGATCGTCTCGGGCGGCCTGCTGATCTGGCTGCAGCGCGCGGCCCTGCCGCGGCTGCCCACCCTGGGCATCGGACTCATCGTTGGGGGTGCCCTGGGCAATGCCGTGGATCGGCTGCGCTTCGGCGCGGTGGTGGATTTCGTCGATCTGCACGCCGGCGGCTGGCACTGGCCCGCGTTCAACGTGGCGGACAGCGCGATTACCGTGGGCGTGGCCCTTCTCCTGTTGGATGCCGTGTTGCGTGACGGGCGTGAAAGCGCCTAAATACAGCCGCGCGAACGACAGACGCACAAACGCAAAGGACGGGACCAGCATGCGCCGACGCATCGCCCGCGGGATCGCACTGGGCGCCGCCTTCGCCGCCGCGTCGGCCGCGGCCGGGTGCAGCGGCTATCGGGAGACCCTTGGCCTGACCAAGAATCCGCCGGATGAATTCCGCGTGGTCTCGCGCGAGCCCTTGACCATGCCCCCCGAATTCAAGCTGCGCCCGCCCGAGGCCGGCACGGACGGCACGGATCGGCGCAGCGCGCGCCAACAGGCCGAGCAGACGGTGTTCGGGCGGGAGCCGGAGAATGGTCAGGCCGGCAACTACACCGGCAGCGCGGGGATGTCGGACGGCGAGCAGGCGTTCCTGAACAAAGCGGGCGCCCAGAACGCCAACCCGGAGATCCGCGAACTCGTGGCACGGGAGAGCGACAAGCTGGAGGCGGCCAACGAAAGCTTCGTCGATCGGCTGGTGTTCTGGCAGGAGACGCGCAATCCGGCCAAGCTCGTCGATCCCGACAAGGAGGCCAAGCGGTTGCGCGAGAACGCGGCGCTGGGCAAGGGCGTGCTGGCCGGCGAGACGCCCACGATCGAGCGCAAGGAACGCGGTCTGCTCGAGGACCTTTTCTAGGCCTCGGCCAGTCCCGCCCGATCTGTCCAGCGCGGCGGGCGGTTCCGCGAGCCATGCGGAACGCATCGCACGCGAGTCCCGCCGCCGCGGGAGCGTCAGCTTACCCCAACAGGAGTTCCGCTTGACCCGCGCGCCCGTTTCCGACCGCATCGCGCTGGCCCCGCCGCTCGGGTCCGGTTCCGGGACGGACATGCCCGCCCCCGAGGTGCAGGCGCGTCAGCACGCGCGTGTCCGCGAGGCCCACGAGACCGAGCTGTTGGAGGATTACGTCGAACTGATCGGCGATCTCCAGCAAGTCCAGGGCGAGGCGCGCGCGACCGACCTCGCCCGCCGGCTCGGGGTGAGCAACGCCACGGTGCACAACATGCTCCGGCGCCTGCACGAGCGCGGGCTGATCACGAAGGCGCCCTATCGCGCGATCTTCCTCACCGACGAAGGCGCGCGCATGGCCGCCGCCTCGCGCGCGCGTCACGACGTCGTCCTGGACTTCCTGCGCGCCGCCGGCGTCTCCGAAGGCACGGCGCAACAGGACGCCGAAGGCATGGAGCACCACGTTAGCGACGAGACGCTGGCAGTGCTCCAGCAGCTCACGGACCGGCTGACCCGCGGCGGCTGACGCGCGGCGCGCGCAACAGCCGGACCCTATCCGTACCTTCTCCCGAACGCTGCGATGCATGGCTTGAGGCGGGCAGCGCCGCGGCGATGCCGCTTGACAGCCGCGCCCTCAATTTTTAGATAAGGCTAAACCTTAAAGCGAAGCCTCTAATCTGCTGAGACGGCTGTGCGTATCACATCGTAGCGTGGGCAACGGAACGGGGTGCCGATGACGGCCCTGGTGATGAGCGCCAAGGCGGGGTTCGCGGTCTCCACGCGCTACCTGCGCCATTTGGGGCCGGTGAAGCTCGTGATCTTCGCCGCCCTGGCGGCATTCGCCGCGGTCGGCCCCGAAACGCGCGCTATTCTCGCGGCCTTGCTCTCGGACGCCTACCTCCAGGTTTCCGTCTTCGTCGCGGCGACCCTGGGCGTCATCTATGGCGTCGAGCACGTTACCAAGACCGACGTCTCGGCGTTCCTGGACCGCCACCGGCGCTGGCAGGTGCCCCTCGCGGCGCTGCTGGGGGCGCTGCCCGGTTGCGGGGGCGCGGTCGCCGTGGTCACGCAATATGTCCGCGGCCACATCACCTTCGGCGCGCTGGTCGCCGTGCTCACCGCGACCATGGGCGACGCGGCGTTCCTTCTGCTCGCCGCCGAGCCCATGACCGGGGTGGCCGTGTACGCCGTCGGCGCGGTCGTGGGCATGATCAGCGGCACCGTCATCAATGCCACGCACAGCCCCGATTTCATGCGCGTGGTCCGGCCCGACGCCGCATATCCGCCGAGCCAGGAACACACCGAACGCCATCACCCGCTACGCAGGGTCTGGCTGGTGCTCTTCGTGCCCGGGCTGATCCTGGGCACGCTGGACCTGATGACGGTGGACACGGACGCCCTGTTCGGCGCGCTGGGCGCCTACGGTCCGACGCAGGTGCTGGGCGTGACGGGCGCGCTGCTCGCCTTCGCCATGTGGACCTTCGACCCGGACCTGCGCTTCGATCCCGGGGTGGCGCCCTGCGGCGGTCCGGTGACCCGGATGATCGACACGACGAACTTCGTCACCGTATGGGTCATCGTGGGCTTCATGGTCTACGAGCTTGGCGTTCACTTCACCGGTATCGACCTGGCCGGGCTGTTCCAGACCTGGGCGCCGCTGATCCCGCTGCTTGCGGTGCTCGTGGGCTTCCTGCCCGGCTGCGGGCCGCAGATCGTGGTGACGACGCTCTACATCTCGGGCGCCATGCCGCTCTCGGGGCAGCTCGGCAACGCCATCTCGAACGACGGGGACGCCCTGTTCCCTGCCATCGCCATCGCACCCCGGGCGGCCGTGGTCGCCACCTTGTATTCCGCCGTACCCGCCCTGATCGTCGCCTATGGCTACTTTGCGATCGTCGAATGAGCGACGGTGCCGGGCGGAAGCGGTTCACATGGCACATTGCCCAGCCGGCGCCGAGGCGCCATCTTTCGCCAAGGCATCCGCCGCAACCGCAACGCTTCGGGAGACGCGCATGATGGCCCTCCGCCGCACCGCCGTGTTCGCCGTCCTCGCTCTGCTGGCCGCCGCAGTCCTGCGCCCGGCCGAACCCCGGGCCGAGGTGTTCGACCCCGAGACCTTCACCCTGGACAACGGGCTGGAGGTGGTCGTGGTCACCAACCGCCGCGCGCCCATCGTCACCCAGATGCTCTGGTACAAGGTCGGCGCGGCCGACGACCCGCGCGGGCGCTCCGGGCTGGCGCACGTCACCGAGCATCTGATGTTCAAGGGCACGCCCGAGCATCCCGACGGTGAATTCTCCCAGATCGTCGCCCGGCTGGGCGGCGAGCAGAACGCGTTCACCAGTTACGACTACACCGGCTATTACCAGACCGTCGCGCGCGAGCATCTGGGGCGCATCATGGCCCTGGAAGCCGACCGCATGCAGAACCTCAAGCTCGAAGCCGCGGACGTGACAACCGAGAGCCAGGTGGTCGTGCAGGAACGCAAGCAGCGCGTGGAAAACCGCCCCGAGGGCAAGCTCTCCGAGATGGCCTCGGCCAGCCTGTTCCTGCACCACCCCTACGGTACGCCCATCATCGGCTGGTCCGCGGAACTCAAGGCCATCACCCAGGCCGACGCCGAGCGCTTCTACGATCACTGGTACGCGCCCAACAACGCCGTGCTCGTCATCGCCGGCGACGTCACGGCCGACGAGGTGAAGCCGCTGGCGAAGAAGCACTATGGCGACATCCCGCGCGCCGAGGTGCCCGACCGGAACCGTGTGACCGAGCCGGAGCAAACCGCGCCGCGCCGGGTGTCGCTGGAAAGCGCGCAGGTCAACCAGCCGAGCCTCACCATCCGCTATCTGGCGCCCAGCTATCGCACGGCCGAGGACACCACCACACCCTACGCCGCGCAGGTGCTTTCCGAGCTGCTGGGCAGCGGCCCGACCAGCCGGCTCTACCGCGAACTGGTGATGAAACAGGAAATCGCCGTCTCGGCGGGGAGCTGGTATTCGCCCAACCGTTGGGACACCACGAGCTTCGGCTTCTACGTCTCGCCCAGGCCCGGCACCCCGATCGACAAGGTGGAGACGGCGCTGCGCGCGGAAATCGACAAGCTGCTCACCGACGGGGTCTCCGAAGACGAGGTCCGGGAGGCCAAGGACCGCCTGCGCGCCCAGGTCGCCTACGCCCGCGACGACATGCGCACCGCCCCGCGCGTGCTCGGGCGCGCGCTGGTGACCGGGCAGACCATTTCCGACGTGGAATCCTGGCCCTCGCGCATCGCCGAGGTGACCCCGGCCGACGTGGAGGCCGCGGCGGAGCGGATTCTCGAGGAAGACAGCTCGGTGACCTCGGTGCTCAAGGCCAAGCCGGCGAGTTGAGCGGGAACCCGCCTCACCCTTCGACTGGTTCAGGGTGAGGCGGTTCCCCTGGGGCCGCTGCCCGCATGTTGAGCCTGTCGAAACATGAGGGCAGCCTAAAACACCGCATCCTCGGGGGATTGCGGCGCGCGTTTGGGCGGTTATGTTGAACGCGGGAAGGCGGAACGTCTCCGCCGCATTCGCCGCAACGGCTACGACCCACATGACGGGAGAGATGAGGCGAGCATGAGCGAGCCGCGGACGCTGTTCGACAAGATCTGGGACAACCACGTGATCGAGCGGCAGGACGACGGGACCTGCCTGATTTACATCGATCGCCACCTTGTGCACGAGGTGACCAGTCCGCAGGCGTTCGAGGGGCTCCGCCTTGCCGGCCGCCCGGTGCGCCGGCCCGAGGCGACGCTCGCCGTGCCCGACCACAACGTGCCCACGGCCGATCGCGAGAAGGGGATCGCGGACGAGGAAAGCCGGATCCAGGTGGACACCCTGGCGCAAAACGCCGCCGACTTCGGCATCGAGATGTTCGGCATGAACGACCCGCGCCAGGGCATCGTGCACATCATCGGCCCCGAGCAGGGCCTGACCCAGCCGGGCATGACCATCGTCTGCGGCGATAGCCACACCGCCACCCACGGCGCCTTCGGCGCGCTCGCCTTCGGCATCGGCACCAGCGAGGTGGAACACGTCCTGGCCACCCAGACGCTGCTGCAAAAGCCGGCGAAGAACATGCGCATCACCGTGGATGGCCCGCGCCCCGAGGGCACCACGGCCAAGGACCTGATCCTCGCCATCATCGGCAAGATCGGCACCGCCGGCGGCACCGGCCACGTCATTGAGTACGCCGGACAGGCCATCCGCGACCTGCCCATGGCCGGGCGCATGACCATCTGCAACATGTCCATCGAGGCCGGCGCGCGCGCGGGCATGATCGCCCCCGACGAGACCACGTTCGCGTATATCAAGGGCCGGCCCTGGGCGCCCAAGGGCGCCAACTGGGAAAACGCCGTCGCCTACTGGCGCACCCTGCCCTCGGATCCGGGCGCGCGCTACGATCGTGAGGTCACGCTGCACGCCGAGGAGATCGTCCCGCAGGTCACCTGGGGCACCTCGCCCCAGGACGTGGTGCCCGTGACCGGCCGCGTGCCCACGCTCGACCAGATCGACGACGAGGGCCGGCGCAAGGCGTTCGAACGCGCGCTGTCCTACATGGGGCTTGAGCCCGGGCAGCGCATGCAGGACCTGACGCTGGACAAGGTGTTCATCGGCTCCTGCACCAACGCGCGCATCGAGGACCTGCGCGAGGTGGCCAAGGTCGCCAACGGGCGGCGCGTGGCCGACGGCGTGTACGCCATGATCGTCCCCGGCTCCGGTCTGGTGAAGGAGCAGGCCGAGGACGAGGGCCTGGACACCATCTTCAAGCAGGCGGGCTTCGACTGGCGCGAGCCGGGCTGCTCCATGTGCCTGGCGATGAACGCCGACCGCCTGGAACCGGGCGAGCGCTGCGCGTCCACGTCCAACCGCAACTTCGAGGGCCGCCAGGGCCGCGGCGGGCGCACCCACCTGATGAGCCCCGCCATGGCCGCCGCCGCCGCCGTGACCGGGCGGATCACCGATGTGCGGGAGCTGGTTTGAGGGGGTCCTGGTCGGTGATCGCCGCGGCATCGTAAAGAGCGCAGGGCATCCCCCCCAAACGGGCCACGCACGGAACTGGCCGCCGCGTCAGCTTTCGCCGCCGTGGCCCTGCGCCGCGGCCCAGGCGCTGACGGCGCGGAAAGCGGCGCGCAGGGCGACCGCCTCGCCGCCCTTGGGCCGGCCAGCCCAGGCCGCGGTGTTCCAGGCCATGATGTCGAAGTGCGCCCAGGACGCGCCCTTGGGCACGAACTCGCGCAGGAACAGCCCGGCGACGATGGCGCCGCCGAAGGAACTGTCGGCCACGTTCGTCAGGTCGGCGACGTCGCTGTCCAGCCACCTGCGATAGCCGTCGTGCAGCGGCAGGCGCCACAGCGGGTCCTGCTCCTGCTCCCCCGCCTCGGCGAAACGCCGCGCCAGGGCGTCGTCGTTGCAAAACAGCGCGGGCACGTCGGGACCCAGCGCCACGCGCGCCGCGCCCGTCAGGGTGGCGAAGTCGATCACCACCTCGGGCGTGTCCTTGTCCGCGGCCGTCAAGGCGTCGGCGAGCACCAGCCGCCCTTCCGCGTCGGTGTTGCCCACCTCCACGGTCTTGCCCGCACGGGTGTTGAGCACATCGCCCGGACGGAAGGCGTTGCCGGCGACGCTGTTCTCTACCGCGGGAATGAGAAGGCGCAGGCTGACCGGCAGGTTCGCGTCCATAATCAGTTTGGCCAGCGCCAGGGCATGCGCCGCGCCGCCCATGTCCTTCTTCATGATGCGCATGCCCTGCGGGTTCTTCAGATCGAGCCCGCCGGTGTCGAAGACCACGCCCTTGCCCACCAGCGTGATCTGAGGCCCGCCGTTCGCATTCCAGCGCATGTCGATCAGGCAGGGCTCGCGCGAACTCGCCCGCCCGACGGCGTGGATGGCGGGGAAGTTCTTCTTCACCAGTTGTTCGCCCGAGGTCACCTGCACACGCGCGCCGTAGCGCTTGGCCTCGGCGCGCACCGCATCGGTCAGCTCTGCCGGGCCCATGTCGCCCGCGGGCGTGTTGATGAGGTCGCGGACCAGGGTAACCGCGCTGGCAAGACGCTCCACCCGTGGACGCTCGGCCGCCGCGGGCAAGATCAGCTTCGCCGGGGTGTCCTCGCGCGCCTTGTAGCGCTCGAATGCGTAGGCGCCGAGCGACCAGCCCAGCGCGGCGCGCTCCGCACCCGCGTCCTCCAGCTCGGCATCCAGGTGATAGGTCCCGGCAGGCAGCGCACCCGGCAGGCCGGCATAGGCCCAGAGATCGTCGCGCTGCTCAACACCCACGACCACACCCTGGAGGCCGCCCTCGCCATCCGGGATCAGCGCGTGGCTGCCCGCCTTGCCGGTGAAACCGATGCTGCGCAGCCACGCAGCCGTCGCCGCGGTCTGGGCGTCCAACCAGCGGCTGAAATCCGCGGCCGGCACCGGCGTGATGGGTCGGCTCGGTTCCTCGCTGTCGGCGGCATCGACAAGCACGTCCATGCGACAATCCCCGTCGGCTTGCGGCGCGCCCGGGAGCCGGGCGCACGACGAATCGATAGGCGAAGCATGCGCCACCTGTGTGTGTGCGTCCATCCCGGTTGCGGGCGTGCGCGAAGTGAGGGATGGGTCGGGACACGTCAGGCGCCTCCACCAGGGTTTTGCCCACTCCCCGCATCCCGGAACAGCTCCGCGATTGCCATCAGCCGGTCGGCGAAGGGGTTCGTCTGGCGCCAGATCATGCCCACGGTGCGCGACGGGCGCGGTCCGGGCAGGCGCGCTACGGAAACCGGGGCGGAACGGGTCTCGACCGGAACGGCCATCTCGGGGATCAGGGTCACGCCGATGTCCGCCCCCACCATCTGCACCAGGGTGGCCAGGGTGCTTCCCTCCATCAGGTTGCGCGGCAGCGCCGAGGCCGTTCGGCAGAACGACAGCGCCTGGTCGCGGAAGCAATGCCCCTCCTCGAGCAGGAGCAGCTTCATCTCGCGCAGCATCTCGGGCCCCGGAACCGGTTTCTCGGCGTCCCGCAGGGGACGGACCAGAACGAACTCCTCGTCGAACAGGGGGACCTCGGTAAACGACGGCTCGGAAATCGGCAGCGCGACGATCGCGGTGTCCAGCCGCCCCTCCAGCAGCTCGTCGATCAGCTTGCGCGTGATCGCCTCGCGCGGGCGCACGTCCAGGTCCGGATACCACCGGGTCAGGTTCTTGACTACGCTGGGCAGGAGATAGGGCGCGACGGTAGGGATAACGCCGATTCGCAGCGGTCCCACGAGCTGACTTTGCGACGCCCGCGCGAGATCGCCCAGCTCGTCCACGGCACGCAGGATGTCGCGCACGCGTAGGGCAAAGGTCTCGCCGAAGCTGGTCAGGCGGATCTCGCGTGCGCCGCGCTCAACCAGGGGCGCCCCGAGGAGCGCCTCCATCTCGCGGATCTGCACCGACAGCGCGGGCTGGGAAACGGAACAGGCTTCCGCCGCCCGCCCGAAGTGCCCGTGCTGGGCGAGCGCCTCGAAATAGCGCAGGTGGCGCATTGACAAGCCTTTCATAAGATTACCCTATCATCCCGATTATAAAATTCAAATTCAAGTTATGGCCGCGCCCTGTTATGACAGTGTGACGCGAAGCAACACGGCCAACCCGCGCGGCCATCGGCCTTCCCGGCGCATCCCGCGCCGGACGAGGCGCTCCGCCGGGCGGCCGCGACACGATGGGAGAGCATCATGGACGGAAGCGCTGGTACGAACGCCGGGCAGTGCCCGGTTCTCCACGGGGCCAATACGTCGGCCGGCCGGTCGGTCATGGACTGGTGGCCCAATGCCCTCAATCTGGAGATCCTGCATCAGCACGATACCAAGACCGACCCGATGGGGCGGGCCTTCAATTATCGCGAAGAGGTCAGGAAGCTCGACGTCGAGGCTTTGAAGCAGGACCTGCACGCGCTGATGAAGGACAGCCAGGACTGGTGGCCCGCCGACTGGGGACACTACGGCGGCCTGATGATCCGCATGGCGTGGCACGCCGCGGGCTCCTACCGCACGGCCGACGGCCGCGGCGGCGGCGGCACCGGCAACCAGCGCTTTGCCCCGATCAATTCCTGGCCCGACAACGTCAACCTGGACAAGGCGCGGCGCCTGCTCTGGCCGATCAAGAAAAAATACGGCAATAAGCTGAGCTGGGCGGACCTGTTCATCCTGGCGGGGAACATCGCCTACGAATCCATGGGCCTGAAGACCTTCGGCTTCGCCTTCGGGCGCGAGGACATCTGGCACCCCGAACTGGACACCTACTGGGGTTCGGAGAAGGAGTGGCTGGGCGCCAGCCGCTATGCGGGCGAGAGCCGCGAATCCCTGGAAAACCCTCTCGCCGCGGTCCAGATGGGCCTGATCTACGTCAATCCGGAAGGCGTCGACGGCAATCCCGACCCGCAGCGCAGCGCCGAAGACGTGCGCGTAACCTTCGCCCGGATGGCCATGAACGACGAGGAGACGGTGGCGCTGACGGTGGGCGGCCACACCGTGGGCAAGTGCCACGGCAACGGCGACGCCAGCGTGCTCGGTGCCGATCCCGAGGCCGCCGACGTCCAGGAGCAGGGACTGGGCTGGCGCAATCCCCAGGGTAAGGGCGCCGGCCAGGACACCGTGGGCAGCGGCATCGAGGGCGCGTGGACCACGCACCCGACCACGTTCGACCACGGCTACTTCCACATGCTGCTCAACCACGAGTGGGAGCTGCGCAAGAGTCCGGCCGGCGCCTGGCAGTGGGAGCCCGTCGACATCAAGGAAGAGGACAAGCCCGTCGACGTCGAGGACCCCTCGATCCGGCACAATCCCATCATGACCGACGCCGACATGGCCATGAAGGTGGACCCGGAATACCGGCGGATCCTGGAATACTTCAACCAGAATCCCGAGTATTTCCAGGATGCCTTCGCCCGGGCGTGGTTCAAGCTCACCCACCGCGACATGGGGCCGAAGACGCGCTACATCGGCCCCGAGGTGCCCGAGGAGGACCTGATCTGGCAGGATCCCGTCCCGTTCGGCCCGACCGACTATGACGTCGGTGCGACCAAGCGCAAGATCGCTCAAAGCGGCCTGTCCGTTGCGGAGATGGTCGCCACCGCGTGGGACAGCGCGCGCACCTTCCGCCAGTCGGACATGCGCGGCGGCGCCAACGGGGCGCGCATCCGCCTCGCCCCGCAGAAGGACTGGGCGGGCAACGAACCCGAGCGCCTTCAGCGCGTGCTCGGCGTGCTGGAAAAGATCGCCGCCGAGACCGGGGCCAGCATGGCGGACACCATCGTGCTCGCGGGCAACGTGGGCATCGAGCAGGCGGCCAGGAAGGCCGGCTTCGACGTCGAGGTGCCGTTCAGCCCGGGCCGCGGCGATGCCAGCCAGGAATGGACCGACGTGTCCTCCTTCGAGCCGCTGGAACCCGTCAGCGACGGCTACCGCAACTGGGTGAAGAAGGACTATGCGGTCCAGCCCGAGGAACTGATGCTCGACCGCACCCAGCTCATGGGCCTCACCGCGCCGGAGATGACGGTGCTCGTTGGCGGCATGCGCGTGCTCGGGGCGAACCACGGCGGCACCAAGCACGGCGTGTTCACCGACCGCGAGGGTGCGCTGACCACGGACTTCTTCGTGAACCTGACCGACATGGGCAACACCTGGGAGCCCACCGGTAACAACCTTTATGAGGTCCGCGAGCGCAAGAGCGGCCGGACCAAGTGGACCGCCACGCGTGTCGACCTCGTCTTCGGCTCCAACTCGATCCTGCGTGCTTATTCCGAGGTCTACGCCCAGGACGACAACCAGGAGAAGTTCATCCACGATTTCATCGCCGCCTGGAACAAGGTGATGAACGCGGACCGCTTCGACCTGGAGGCGTAATCCACTCGGTTCGAAAGCGCGATTGACGCGCGAAGGCCCCCTTGCCGCACAGGCCCGGCACGGGGGCCTTTTTCGTTCGCCGCGAACACGGGCGTGTCGAGGGGCGTGGCACGAGTCCGACAGGTCCCGGAGACGCGGCGGGAATTCGCCTTGTGTTTCAGCCGGTTGTGTTTCCGGCGATTCCGGTCGTGACGGTGGGGGATCCGCGGCCGGCGACGAACCCCCGGACGGAAAAAAGGGCCGTGCCCATCGGCACGGCCCAAGTCTGGGGAGGTAAACGCTCATGAAGGGCGTTACGGCGCACGGCGGTCGCCGCTATGCCGCACCGCACAATCTGGCGCGATCGGCGACCGCTTTCAATGGGAAAATTTATCCCGTTGAATAATAAGCTCTTTTTGCCGCGACTCGAAGCCCTCGAACGCCCTGCAGCACGACACACTTTTCGCGCCGCACAGGAATCGGGAGCTGGCATACGGATTGCTAGCGGGGTGGTCGCATAAATGGCGGTATGCCCTGCCGTCGCCAATCCCAGCAGCGTCCGGAGGCGCTTTGGCAACGCCACCTCGCCGCATTCGCCGCTCCGCCCGGCCCGCCGCCTGCCTCGCTGCGGCGGCAGCGTTGAGCGCGCCCGTGCCAGCGGCCGCGGCCGCGCCGGAGGGCGCCTGGCAGCGCTGCCAACAGGCCACGGCGGTGGTGGAAACGTTGCGCCCCGACCTGCCCGAACACCTCATGGCGGCGATGGCCAGGGTCGAATCGGGCCGCGCCCACCCGCAGAACGCGGCAGCATTTGCCTGGCCATGGACGATTCGCGCGCAGGGGCGCGGGCGCTATTTTCCCACCAAGGCCGCCGCCGTGGCCGAGGTAAAGCGCTTGCGCAGAAACGGCGTGCGCAACATCGACGTCGGCTGCATGCAGGTGAACCTGCACTATCACGGTCATGCCTTCGAGACCGTCGCACAGGCCATCGACCCCGTGCACAACGTCGCCTACGCGGCGGAATTCCTGCGCAAGCTCCGCCGGAGCACGCACACCTGGATGCGCGCCATCGGCTATTACCACTCGCGCACGCCCGCGCACTACCGGGACTACCAGGCGCGGGTGCAGGAGGCCTGGCGCCGCGAGCGCCGCACCGCCGAAACGGCAGACGCGGACCAGATCGCGCGGGCCGATTGACCGCGCCGATCACGTCCGCGGTGCTTGCGGCCCAGGACTTGCTGCCCAGGAGCCGCGTCGCCGTGCGGCGGCCGTGCTATCCGTTGCCGGGCAAGGGCCGATCCGGGCGCCACACGAGATCGACCGAGAGCAGGAGCATCTGCGCGCCGTCCGGGAAGTAGGCCCAGGGGCTCGCTTCGGTCATGCCGAAACGTGTGGCGCCGTTTCCGGCATCCAGCACGAACCCGCTGTTGTCGGACAGGCTGACCAGAAGCTCACCGCCCCCGGGATGATGAGCGAGGTTGTCGACGAACGCGGTCCCCGGCGCCGGTAGGCGACGGGACCAGAGCTTCCGCCCCTGGGCCACGTCGTAGAGCGCGAGCCGGGGATCGCCGTCCGGGCCGCGCCGCGCCACGGCGAGCCGGTTCCCATCGGGTGCGACGGCGGTGGCCGTGACCGGTCCGCTCGCGCCATCGGAGGGCAGCCGGTGCGTGCGGCGCGGCTTGAGGGTCTGCGGGTCGTAGATCACCACGCGGTCCGTGCCCCAGGCAGCCAGGGCGTCACCGCCGCGGATGAAAGCCACGCCGGCCGGCCGGTAGTCCGGGGTGGTGATCTGCCGATGGCTGCCATCGTCGCCGAGGAGGTGCAGGACACCGGGCTTGCCGCTGCCGGACGGCGGGGCGAGCGCAAGCACGCCCTGCATCTTGCCGTCGGGACCGGCCGCCACCCCGGTAACCGCTTGCGGCCGCGCGATGCCCGGAATCTCGTGGCGGAAGACCGGCGCGCCCCCGTCGCGCGCATAGCCCGTCAGCACCGCCGTATGCGTCTTGCGCGCGGCTGCATCCCCGGGGTCCGGGGTGCGCGTGGTGATCGCGCGCGCGGTGACAATCGGGCCACCAGCCGGGGCGAAAGCCACGCCGGCGGTACGCACCTCGCCCGCATCGGCGAAGTTGGACGTGCACCAGGCGGGCGACCGGGTTCCCATGCGATACCGGCAGAGCTGGCCGGTCTGCCACTCGATCAGGGCGATGTCTTGGCCGTCCGGGCTCACTGCCCCGCGGGCGGCAAGGTAGGCGGTGTCCTCGAACCTGCGCTCGGGCTGGAAGACGACGCGCCCCGCGTTGGCCAGCGGCGTGCACATGCTGGGTTCGATATCGATGCGCACGCGGCTCAGCCGGGGCTCGCCGCCGCGCACGACATGCCGGCTCAGCCGGCCCGTGGTGCCCGCCTGATAGCGGAGCCAGCGGGTGGGCGGCGAATCGAGCGCCAGGCCGTTGTGGCGGTATTGAATCAGCGCACAGCGCGACGCGTCGGCGGTATTGGTGACGAGCACGTCGCTAGGGCCGCCGTCCTTCTGGACGATCCGGCTGAGCACCAGCCCGCCGTTGCGCGCGACCGCCTCGCCAGGGACCCCGCTCTGCGCCGCCGCCGGAAACACCGGCCCTGCCACCGCGAGAGCACCCAGTGCGAAGCCGCACGCCCGCCTGCATCGTGCCATACCGTGCCCCTTGCCCGCTCCTGCGATCCATCCGGCCTGCGGGATCGACGACGCGTTTACCAGCACGCGCCCGCGCCCGCAAGCCGGGCCCGCGCGCGCCGCAACGCGCCCTGGCGCGCTCAGGTATCGCCGTACTTGCGCCGGGATGTTGGCGCCGAAGAACTGGCGGGCGAACGCGTCTTCCGGGCCGTCGGCATCCGGCGCGACCAGGCGGTCGAAGCCGGTACCGAAGGCGTTGAGCGGCTTGACGTAGGACGCCAGCACCGGGGGCGGCCGGTCCCATCCGAGGCCGCCCAGGTCGTGGTCCAACCAGACCTGCACCGCCATGGTCCGCACCGTGGCCAGCTTGTCCACCATGGTGCGAAAGCGCGGCTGGGGGGAGAGCTACGGGACCATGCTCGGACTGCACGACGGTGCCGCGGCGGCGGCGCTGCTCGAGGACGACCACGACGCCATGCGCGCATATGCCGCCCGCGTCCAGGCGCGCGTTTGCCACCCCTACGACGCGGTCAACATCCGGGTGCTTCAGATCCAGGCGCATCACAGCGCCGACGACGCGGGCCGCGCCGTTGCCGAGGGACTGGCCGCGCTCGCCAGCTTGTGGGTCCAGATCCCCGAACGGCCCGGCCGTCTCCGGGTCTATGCCGAGGCGCTGCAAACCGCACACGTGGTGCGGGCGCATGCGCCGGAAACCCAGCTCGAACAGGCCGCCATCGCCGATCCCCGGCTTTCGGCGACCATGGCGCTCATGATGGCCATTTCCGTCGAGAATGCCCACCTCTACGCCGACATGCAGCGCCAGGTCGCCGAGCAAACGGCGGACCTGGAGGCGAAGTCGCAACAACTCGGGGCCGCGCGCGAGGAAGCCGGGCGCGCCAATGCGGTGAAGTCGCGTTTCCTCGCCGCGATGAGCCACGAGATCCGCACGCCCATGAACGGCATCCTCGGGATGGCGCGCTTTCTGCTGGAAAGCGATCTGGGCGAGCGCGAACGCGAGTATGCCCGGAGGATCCACAACTCCGGGCAACCCTCCGGAAACGATCGAACACGCCGCCCAGGCGCTCAAGCGCGGCGCAGCGAGCCTGGGCCTCACCGCCCTTTCCGAACGCTGCCGCCGGATCGAGGCGTGTTGCCGCGCGGCTGAACCGGCCGGGGCCGCCGACCTGCAAGGCGACCTGGACG
>Ga0207714_1000422_pt1 | contig 29577 bp, 24 predicted proteins | sample PonA232FremontCA_2_FD_187270 | JGI IMG/M metagenome (GOLD analysis project Ga0207714, IMG submission 187270) | Marine sediment microbial community from Fremont, CA, USA - Pond A23 Sediment 2 (SPAdes) | ecosystem: Environmental > Aquatic > Marine > Unclassified | place: USA: Fremont, California...
ATTTTTAGAAAGAGATGCAATAATTGTAGAAAAAATATTGTTATAAGAACAAATGATGGACAAGTAATAAAAGTTAAAAAGGAAGAATAAACAGATCTCGTGTCAAATATAAGGGGGATTAATATGAATAAGTTCAAAGATTTATCAAAATTTTTAGAAACAAATTTCCCTGATGGTTTAAATGATATAAGAGTTTCTTTAGAAATATTAAGAGAGTTGTTACAAAAGTCTAATAAAAATATTGCCGAAGCAATGTCGGAACTAATGGAACAAAACGAATTTAATAATGCGCGAGAGCATATAGATAAATCTGAAGAAATTATGGATTACATAGAAAAACTAGATGAAATAATTGGGTTAGTTACTATAAATGATAATGAAAAAACAAAGCAAGAAAAATCTTTGGGTTCTATTAAAGAAATAAGTATTAAGCAAAAAGAAACGAATAAAGTGATATCTCATAAGGCAGAGTTGGATAAAGAGGAACCAGTTCAGGAAAAAACAAATAATAAAGATGTAACAAAAAATAAAAATATAAAAGAAGAGAAAAAAAGTAAAGAAAAAAAATCTCAAACAGAGAAGGATAATATAATAAATTATGATAATCATTCAATAAATGAAAAGAAAGTTCACTTTCTTGATGAAAATTTGAAGTATACTCAACCCTGTGTGTTTATTCTTGGAAAGAAAGAAGTCAAAGTAAATTCTTGGAAAGAAATGCTGGTAGAAACCTGCCGTATATTGAAGGAAAGAGATAGTAAAAAATTTATAAACTTTATGAATGATGAGGATTTTAAGGGAGCTAGAAGGCCATATTTTTCCTTTGAAAGAAAGAACATGTCAGAACCAAAAATTATGAATATAAATTGTGAAAAAATATATATCGAAACTAATTTGAGTGTAAATGTAATTAATAAATTATTACATAAATTAGTTAAACAATATGATATGGATTTAAATCAATTTAAAATATATTTGAAAGAAGGACAGCCCGATAATCTCAAATCAAAATAATTATTTAACTCCATTTAAGTTTTTAAATTTGAATGGAGTTTTTCTTTATTGATAACATATTATATGGTATAATTTTGTGTATAAGATGACTGTACTATATTGTCTTTAAAGTCTTATTTTAATAAACTTAGAATATTTTTATAACTAATAGAAATCAGATAATCGAGGAGTGAATTAAATTTATGAGAACTATTGGTACAGAAGTTAGAGGAATTAGAGCACCAATAATTAAAGAAGGAGATGATTTGGTAGAAATAGTTGTATCTTCTTTGTTGTCTTCTAAAGAAGAGGCAGGATTTCAACTTAAAGACCGAGATGTAATTGGGGTTACAGAATCAACTGTGGCAAGAGCTCAGGGTAATTATATAAGTATTGATGATATAGCTCAGGAAATTGAAGAAGAATATCCTGAGGGGGAAACATTAGGAATAGTATTTCCTATTCTGAGTAGAAATAGATTTTCAATGATCTTGAAGGGGATAGCTAAAAGTAATCGCAAACTTGTTTTACAATTAAGTTATCCAAGGGATGAAGTCGGGAATTCCTTGATGGATGAAGAGGAGATAAGAGAACAAAATATTGATCCTTATAAGGATAATTTAAGTGAAAAGGAATATTTAGAATTATTTGGAGATTATAAACATCCATTTACTGGGATAAATTATGTTAAATATTATCAAAATATAGTAGATAATAACCAACTTGAAATTGTTTTATCAAATAATCCTCAAACTATTTTAGAATATACAGATCAGGTCTTAGTAGCAGATATTCATACTCGCAATAAAACAAAAAGCACTTTAAAATCCAGTGGAGCAAAAAAAGTTTTAGGACTAGATGATTTATGTGTGGAAGATAAAGGCAAAGGCTATAATCCTGAATATGGACTTTTAGGTTCCAATAAGGCTTCAGAAACCGAACTCAAACTCTTTCCACGTGATGGAGAAGACTTTGTTAAAGAAGTCCAAAAGAGACTAAAAGAATTAACAGGGAAAAAGATAGAAGTTATGATTTATGGTGATGGAGCATTTAAAGATCCAGTTGGTAAGATATGGGAGTTGGCAGATCCTGTTGTTTCTCCAGCATATACTTCAGAATTAAAAGGTACTCCTAATGAAGTTAAACTAAAGTATTTAGCTGATAATGAATTAAAGGATTTAGAGGGAGACGAATTGTTAAGTGCCATGAAAAATGAAATCAAAAATAAAGAAAGAGATTTAGTTGGTAAGGGTAGAGCTCAGGGAACCACTCCTAGACAAATAACCGATTTATTAGGAAGTCTTTGTGATTTAGTAAGTGGAAGTGGTGATAAAGGAACTCCTATTATATTAATCCAGGGTTATTTTGATAATCTTTCTAATGAATAATAATGAATCAAAAAGTACAAATAAATTTGAAATTATATATAATTATAGCCCCTTTTCTTTTTGATGAAGGGGCTATTTGACTTCCTTTCTTCATATTATATTTGATAATAATTAGATAAATAGAATTCAGAAAATTGGGATTAGTAAACATAAATTAAAGGGTTGTGATAAATATATGGAACTCAATAAGAACAAACTCATAGCTGATGCAATTAAAGTGACAGCCAAAGCCCATAAAGGTGGTACTCGTAAAGGTGGAGATGAAATCCCCTATATTATACATCCTGTAGAAGTTGCCATTACGTTACAGAAAAATGAAATATCCGATGAAGTAATAGCAGCTGGACTTTTACATGATACTTTAGAGGATACTCATCTAAAAGTGGAGGATTTAACAGATATATTTGGGAAAAAGATTACTGAGCTTGTGATTGGTGCTTCAGAAGAATTGGATAATAGAGAAAATACGTCTTGGGAACAACGGAAGCAATATACTATAAAACATTTGAAAAATGCTGACCTTGAAATAAAGTACATTGCTTGTGCTGATAAATTAAGTAATATCAGAAGTATGATTAGAGACTATGATAGGATAAGAGATGAGCTTTGGGAAAGATTTAATAGGGGTTATGATAAACAAAAATGGTATTATGAAAATTTAGTTAATAGTTTAGAGGATCTTAAAGGCATAGATATGTATGAGCAGTTTAAAGCAGCTGTAAATTATTTATTTGGTTAAATAGGAAAATTAATAACTATTATTATTAAAGGATATACAAGTTAAGTATAAAAGAAATAAAGAATGGAATATGTTCTAAAAACATTATAAAATGGAGGTAAGAAATGAATAAAATATTGTTGGCAGTGGATGGTTCTGAAAGCTCAAAAAAGGCAGCAGAGAAGACTGTGAAATTTGCACAATCTCTAGATTTTAAAGTTACCATAATAACTATTCTTGATACATCTACCATAGAATTGAGTGAAATTCAATCTTATAGAAATGAAGATTCCTTAGAAAAACTAATGAAAAAAAACAAAAAAGAATTACAGCTCAAAGGTGAAAAGATAATAGAAGAAGCTGCTTCATTTTTCAAAAAAAATAATATTAAAGTTAACAAGACTATTGAATATGATGATGACCCGGCGGAGAAAATTTGTAATTATGCTGAAGAACATGATTATGATATGATTGTTTTGGCAGATAAGGGACTAAGTGCGGTGAAAAGATTTTTCTTAGGGAGTATAAGTGATAAAGTTGTAAGACATGCCAATACTTCTGTTTTAGTTGTAAAATAATCTGAGTATTTCTATTTATGGTGTTATTTACGGTTTATAAAGTAATTTCTTCAATAATTATTAATAATACTTCTTAAAACTTATCTTAATGACTCCAATATTTTGAGGGGTGGGAACAATGAAAATAATTATCCCTTTAATAATATTATTAATTGTATCTTTTTTCTTATTATATGGTGGATATTACTTCATAAGACCATCTCAAAAAGGTGAAAAAATATTAAATAATTTAAATATTTCTCATCCAACAATAATAGCTCATCGAGGTGCTTCGGAGTTTGCTCCAGAACAAACAAAACCAGCTTTTGAAAAAGCGGTTGAACTGGATGTAGATTATTTGGAAGCAGATATACACAAGACTAGGGATGGAAGATTTGTTGTATCACATGATAATAATTTAAGAAGGACTTCCAATATTGAAAAAATATATCCTAAAAGAGCACAAGATCATATTAGTACTTTTACTTATGAAGAATTATTAAAATTGGATTTTGGGGCGTGGTTTAATAAAAAGTATCCTAAAAAAGCTAATGAAAATTATAAAGGACTTAAAATACTTACTTTAGAAGAATTATTGAGTATAGCAGCAAATGGCAATAATAGTACAGGAGTAGTTTTAGATTTGAAAGAACCCGAAAAATATCGAAATATTACCAGAGATTTGATTGGATTATTGAATGAACAGGGTTGGTATAAAGAAAACAATGGAGAGTATAATAGTGATGTAATTATCTTTTCTGTCAATTTAGATACTTTAAAGCAATTTAAAGATGTTGCTCCTGAAATACCTAGAGTTCTTTTACTTAATAATAATATGATGACTAAAAGAAAATGGGATGGTTGGTTAGATTTAGCGGAAAATAATGTACATGGTTTTGGAGTCAAAGGTTTTATAAGTTGGCCCTGGCATATTGCACTTGCTCATGATAGAAATCTATTTGTATTTCCCTATGTTATCAATAAAAATTGGCAGTTAAATATTTTATCTCATATACAATCAAATGGCTATATTACAGATCGACCTGAACTAGTTTTGGACTTTTTCGATTTTATGCCTGAAATAATAACCGAGACAGATAATTAATAATAAACACTTTCGAATCGGAACAAAAGTTTCTTTGTTTTAATAATAATTTGGTATATAATAAAATAGAAGGCTTAAATTAATCTTTTTAAAAAATAGTTGCCAATTCAAAACATTTATATAGTTTTGTGATAAAGGTGATATTTAATAAATAAGGTGGGCGATTTATATGAATACATCATATTTTTTCTTTAAATTATTTAAATTTTTCAAAGATGAAAATGTAAAATGGACCAAAAAAGCACTTTTTATAGTTCCTTTTATATATTTTATTTCTCCTATTACCTTAATTCCTTACTACTTTTTTGCCTTGGCGGGATTATTGGATAACATTTTTGTATTGTTAATTGGATTATATTATATTAAAAAGACTATTGATGAATATGATCCATATAATTCTAATAAAGATGGAGAAAATAAGAAACATAAAGATAATGTTATAGATATGAAAGATAATGATTATGACTTAAATGATTAAATGTAATTTGGAAATATGGATATATGAAATGTAATGTTATTTATATTATAATGCATTCCTTGAATATGTTAACTGATTTAATTAAAAAACATCAGGAAGAGGAAGTTTCTTTGCTGCTTACATTATTTTTAGTTTAATATGATGAGTTGAAAAATAAATGTAGAGAAGCAAATATACTTAACCAATAATATATTAATAGGTCAAGAAAGTCTTATTAGAAATGGCTTAATAAATAGAGCTGACGGGAGATTAAGATTTTTAAAAAGTTGAACAAAAAACTATTTGATATATCTTTAATTAAAGCGTTGAAGATAAATAATTTTTATGGCTAAATAAATAATTAAAAAACTAGTTTTATAAATGCTAGATTTATCCTAAAAATAATTTTTTAGAAGTTCATACTATATTCACATTGTTCTCCTATAATTAAATTATTAATTATAGGGAGATGATAGACTATGAAGAATATAAATAAGAAAAGAATAGTGTTAGTTTTGGTATTTCTTTTAATTGGAAGCTTATTAATAAAAGGTTCAGTAGAAGTAATGGCAGTAGATGATTATGGAGCTAAGGGGGCTAAGCAGGTTGAAGATTATACTTTAGAAGAAATGCTTGTTTATGCAATTCAGGACGAGTATTTAGCACTTGCAGAATATGAACTAATAATTAATGAATTTGGAGAGCAACGACCGTTTAGTAATATTATAAAAGCAGAAAAACATCATATAGAACTGCTAATTCCATTATTTGAAAAATATGATATAAATATTCCAAGTGATAATTCGACTGATCATGTAATCCTACCTACTGATATTAAATTAGCATTAGAAACTGGGGTTAAAGCTGAAGTTGAAAATATAGAAATGTATGATAATTTTTTAAAAAAAGATATTCCCGAAGATGTTTCGGAAATATTTAATAGATTATTAAATGGCTCTAGAAATCATTTAAGGGCTTTTGAAAATGGTCTTAATAGAAATAATAGAGTTAATAGGTATTAAAATTAATACAATATAAATTTTAATAATTTATTATAAAGTCCAGACTTTGGTTATCAAAGGCTGGACTTGTTTTAATTATTTTTTAAAAAAGGAAGTTTTATATAAAAGGAGAATATTATTATAAGGAGGCGTGGTAATGAGAGTAAATAATTTGTTTGGCGGAACATTTATAGGAGTACTATTAGTTTTAGTAGGTTTGGCTGCACTTTTAAGATCTTTTAATATTGATGTACCATTTGGTAGATTAATAATAGGACTTTTAATAATATATGTAGGAGCAGCCATTTTATTTGGTGGAGGAATAATTATCCCTGATGGAAACACCGCAATATTTAGCAGTACAAATATAAGAGTTACAGATCAAATTAATGATGAATACAGTGTTATATTTGGGAGTGGAGTTATTGATTTAAGGGATATTAAGTCAGATGAAGTAAGGAAAGATATAAAAATAAATACAATTTTTGGAGCAAGTGAGATTTTATTAGATTCAAATAAGTCAGTTAGAATGGATGTTTCATCTGCATTTGGAAGGGCATCAATGCCTGATGGAAATATTATTACATTTGGAGACTATAAATATAATAACATATCTGAAGAAGATAATAATATTATAAATATAGAAGTTAGTACTGTATTTGGAAGCACTAATATAAGAAATATCAGGTGAATATAATAAGCATATATTCAGAAAATAAAATAGAGAAGGTGAAAATTTGAAATTATATGACCTAACACAACCAATTGGAGTTTCTACTCCTCCCTGGCCGACCTTTAAACCATTTGAATTAAAATATTTTAAAAGGTTGTCTACTGAAAGAGTAAATGGTCAGATTGTTACAACCCCTAATCATATTGGTACCCATTTAGATAGTGAACGACATTTTTGGACAGCTGGGAGAGATATTGCGAGTATTCCTATGAAAGAATTATTTGGAGAAGGAGTTGTAGTAGACTTAAGTGATGTTATGGGTGACTATGATATTTATGATTCTAAAATGATTGAAGAAAGAATAGAAGTAAAAGAAGGAGACATCCTAATTATAAATACTGGATATCATAAATACAGCTGGGACCAGCCAGAAGCTGATGAAGAGCGGTACTTCATGAAACACCCTGGTCCGAATATGGAGTTTGCAAATTGGGTTATGAAAAAGAAATTAAAGTGGATTGGGGTAGACTGTGGAGCCGCAGATCATCCTATGAATACAGTATGCAGAAAGCTAAGACCCGATTTAGCTAAAGAAGCAGAAAAACATCTTGGAGATTCTTTGGATAATATATTTTCCCATAAAGATAGCAGACAATTCATGCACACAAAATTATTTCCAGAAGGTATAATTCATGCTGAAAACTTAGGTGGAGAAATTAATAAACTTAGTAATAAAAGATTAATGATAGGTTTTTTCCCTTGGAAAGGGGTAGACATGGAAGCTAGTATTGGTCGCTGTGTTGCTTTCGAAAAAGAATAGATAAAATTTTTGAAAATTTAATAATAAATAAAAAAACTTCCCATTTCAGTTCTCAAGAATAATAACCGAGTACTTAAGTGGGATTTATTTATTTAAATATAAAATATATTGTTTTATTGATTTACTCTTTAATTACAAAAATCATTTTTTTATACATAGTTTAGTGATATAATAAATATACAAATAATGAATAAATAATTAAAAAAGAGGGGGTGAATACTTGTTACTTTATTAAAAAAATATATTTGTAAATAAAAATAGTCTTATATTTAGATTAGTGACAGGTATAAAATGAGGTCTTTAGATTATGATTTCATCATTGTGGGTTCGGGGGCTGGAGGATCAACACTAGGCTGGGAATTAGCTAAAAAAGGAATGTCGGTATTGTTGATAGAACGGGGCCATGATATTAAAAAAGTGGGTCAGTTTAGAGACATTTTGAAATTTTATGACTTATATAAGTATACAAAGACTCCTAAGAAATCGCAAGAAGGAGTAATACTGTATCGTACTTTTATGCCGGGAGGCACTACTGTTGTTTCTACTGGAAATGGAGTTACTGGCTTAGAGAATAAGATGAGTGAAATAGGTATTAATATAGAAGAAGAAATTGAAGAAACTATAAGAGAGTTAAAAGTTTTGCCTTCCTCGGAAAAAATACATTCAAATGGTTCTGAAGCAATCTATAATGCTGCAAGAGATCTTGGATATATGATGGAACCAATGCCCAAATTTATAGATCAAAATAAATGTGTTAAATGTGGGATGTGTGTTTTCGGTTGTAAAAACAATGCTAAATGGACTGCCAAAAATTATCTTGATAAAGCAGATAAGTTAGGAGTTCAAATAGAATATAATAGTAAGGTAGAAAGAGTTATAATAAAAGATAATATAGCTATAGGGGTTGAAGGTATAGATAATGATGGTGTGTTTAAATATTTTGCTTCTAATATTATTTTAGCAGCAGGTGGGTTAGGTACTCCGGTAATTATAAAGAACTCAAATATATATGATAATGAAGTTGGAGAAAATTTATTTGTTGATATATTTGTTAATGTTTATGGAATAGCTAATGGTATTAACCAAACAAATGAACCCCCCATGGAGTTTGTGGATAGCGAATTTCATGATAGTGATGGCTTTATTATTTCTTCTTTTATAAATAGAGATAATAAAATAAGATTCATAGAAGCTGGGTTAAAGGGATATAGATTTCCCAATAAAAAATTAATTGGTATGATGATAAAAATTGTTGATGAATCTTCCGGAAAAGTTTTTTCGAATGGTATAGTATCTAAACCTGTAAAAGCGAGTGACTGGGAAAAATTAAATAAAGGTATAGAAATTTCTAAGGAAATATTAATAAAAGCTGGAGCAGATGAAAATTCAATATTAGTCTCAAATCCACAGGGAGCACATCCAGGTGGGACTGCTGCAATTGGTAAATTTGTAGATAATAAGTTACATAGTAAAATAAACAATTTATATGTATGTGATGGTAGTGTGTTTCTAGAGTCACCTGGCTTGCCGCCGATAATAACAATTGTTGCATTAGCTAAAAGATTAGCAAAAAGTTTTTAATTATTTCTCTATTTAAAAAACATGAAAACTAAAAAAATATCTATTAAATATTTTATAGTCTATAATTTATCTTCAGATAATTAATTAAATAATACATTTATAAGAGGTTGTAATGTTTTCCTGAAACCTTGACAAAACAGGGAAACTAAGCCACCTCATTTTTTTATTAAAAATTTTTGTTATAAGCACAGATTTTGAAGAGAAGAAGTGAAATAATAAATCCAAATAAGTTTTTATTATGACTAATAAGGATATATTTTTCTAAGAGATTAACATACAAATAAAAATTAATTAACAACTTAATATAATGAACATTTAAACTCAAAATTAAGTCTCTATTATGATTTATAACTTGAGTAATAATAATTGGATATTTATTATTTTTCATCCTTGACATTGGGGCTGTAAATAATGTAAATTACTATTAAAGGTATAATTATTTGTATTAATTTAACATTACATAAAATATATAACTATAAAAAGGGATTGATTTATATGACTTCTATTGGTATTTGTATGGGTGCATCTAATATTAAAGTTGTTAAAACTAAAAGAAATAGCGAAGAATTTAAAATAAGTGAATATCTTACAAACCCACATGAAGGAAATGCAAAAGGAACCTTGAAAGAGATTTTGAATGAATTTGAGATTAATGAAGAGGTCAATTTTGCTGTTACTGGAAGAAAATTTAAAGATTTTGTTAATTTACCTTCGTTATCAGAACCAGAGGCCACTGAACTAGCTTATCATAATTTAAAAGATGAATATGGTGAAGTAGAGGCCATCGTAAGTGCTGGTGGAGAGACTTTTATGGCTTATGAGTTGGATAAAGAAGGTAAAATTGCTGATGTACATAGTGGTAATAAATGTGCTTCAGGTACCGGCGAATTTTTCTTGCAGCAGATAAAAAGAATGGATTTATCACTAGAAAAAGCCTTAGATATAGCAAAAATAGATCAACCCTACCATGTTTCAGGCAGATGTTCTGTTTTTTGTAAAAGTGATTGTACACATGCCTTAAATAAAGGTGAAGATAAAGGAAGAATTGTAGCTGGTTTATGTAGTATGATGGCTGATAAAATAATGGAGTTACTATCTAATTTTCATCCTGAAAGTGTAATGGTAGTTGGTGGTACTAGCCGAAATCATGTTATGATCGAATTCCTTAAAAAGAGAATAGGTAAAGTTATAGTGCCTGAAGAAGCAGAATACTTTGAAGCATTAGGAGCTTCTTTATGGAGTGAAAAGCACGGTGTTAGTTTAAATAAGAGTAATTTATATGATAAAGAAAGTAGTTCATTTGATTTCTTACCTGCTCTGAAAGAATATAAAGAACAAGTTACTTTCCATGATATTCAAAGAGGTGAAATTAGTTCTGGAGATAGATGTATCTTAGGAGTAGATGTGGGTTCTACAACCACCAAAGCAGTACTTATGCGTGAAAAAGATAACGCTTTACTAGAGTCGGTTTATCTTAGAACAAGTGGTGATCCGGTAGCAGCAGCGCGAAATTGTTATAGCAGATTATTAAAAGAGGTTGGACAACATGATATAAATATAGTAGGACTTGGTGTGACAGGTTCAGGACGTCAAATTGTTGGTTTACATGCTTTAACCGATTCTATACATAATGAAATTATGGCTCATGCAAAAGCGGCTGTCTTTTTTGATGAAGAGGTTGACACAATTTTTGAAATTGGCGGCCAGGATGCAAAATATACTTATATAGTTAATCAAGTTCCTACTGATTATGCAATGAATGAAGCATGTTCAGCTGGAACTGGTTCCTTTTTAGAAGAAGCAGCTCATGAATCATTTAACATTGAAATGACAGAAATAGAGGATATTGCATTAAAAGGAAAAAACCCGCCTAATTTTAATGACCAATGTTCTGCATTTATAAGCAGTGATATTAAAAGTGCAATTCAAGAAGGTATTGAGATAGAAGATATCTGTGCTGGATTAGTATATTCAATATGTTTAAATTATACTAATCGCGTTAAAGGGAACAGACCGGTAGGTGAAAAGGTCTTTATGCAAGGAGGAGTCTGTTATAATCGGGCTGTTCCTATTGCAATGGCGGCATTAACAGATAAAGAGATTATTGTGCCTCCTGAACCTGGCTTAATGGGCGCTTTTGGTGAAGCACTAATGGTTAAAGAACATCTAAAATTAGGACTTACTGAAGAAAAAGAATTTAGTTTAAATGAATTAGCTAATAGGGAAATTACTTATCATGAACCCTTTGTTTGTCAAGGTGGAAAAGAAGATTGTGACAGGCAATGTGAGATTAATGTTATGGAAATAAAAAATGAAAAATATCCTTTTGGTGGAGCCTGTAATAAGTATGTGAATTTATCTCATGATGTAGATTATGATGTTAGAAAACTAGATCTCATTAATAAAAGAGAGAACATGGTTTTTAAAGAATATTTTTCAAAACCGGATGCTGAAAATTATAAGGGCAAGATTGGAATGAACCGATCTTTAGCAATTAGCTCTCTATTACCTCTTTATTCAGAATTTTTTGCTGAACTGGGCTTAGAGATTGTTTTACCGGATAAAGTCTTAGAAGAGGGCATTCAACAAGAAACAGCCGCCTTCTGTCATCCAGTAGAGATTAGCCATGGTTATATGTATGATTTAATTTCTAATTATAATTATGACTATATATTTCTACCACATATAAAAGGACTTTATGTTGAAAATGGTGCAGAAGAAAGTATGCTTTGTCCAATGGCTCAGGCTGAACCATATTATTTAAGCTCTGTATGGCCTGAACTTAAAGGAGATAATGTTTTTTCACCTGTTTTAAGTTTTAAAGATGGATATGAGTCTGCAACTTCTAAGTTTGTAAAAATTGGAAAGGAACTTGGTTTTTCTGAGAAAAAAGCTAAAGAAGCATATAAAAAGGCAATTAAACACCAAATGGATTTCGAAAATAATTTAAAAGAGATGGGAAAAGAAGTATTAGAATATCTAAAAGAAAATCCTTCTGAAAAAGCAGTAGTTCTTTTTGGGAGACCTTATAATGCTTTTGTTTCTGAAGCAAACATGGGTATTCCTCATAAATTTGCATCAAGGGGCGAACTTATTTTATCTTTTGATATGTTGCCGATTGATGATATTGATGTTTTTGATAAAATGTATTGGTCTATGGGCCAAAAAATAATGAAAGGTGCTGATTTTGTTAGTGAGCACCCGTCATTGTTTGGAGCATACATTACTAACTTTAGCTGTGGGCCAGATTCATTTTTAATTAATTATTTTCGGGATGAAAACGGTAGTAAACCGTCGTTAACTTTAGAATTAGATAGTCACACAGCAGATGCAGGTTTAAATACAAGGATAGAAGCCTTTCTAGATGTAGTAGACAGTTACAGAAAATTACAAGAAGAGGATTCACTACCTGAGGGTGAAGAAAGTAATTATAGAAAAGCAGATATAGACTATGAAAATGACGTAGAGTTTATTGATTCTTCTGGTGATAGATATTCATTATATGATGATAAAGTAAAAGTACTTATTCCTTCAATGGGAGGATTAACTAGTAAAGCTTTTGCTACTGCTTTTAGATATTGTGGGATAAATGCAATAGCATGTGATCCACCGGGTAAAGAAGAACTTAAATATGGTAGAGCTAATTCAACTTCAAAAGAGTGTTTACCTTTACAGTTAACTCTAGGAAGTTTATTAAAGTATCTAGATGAAAGAGAAAACGATGATGAGCTATTAGTATACTTTATGCCTGAAGCTTCCGGACCCTGTCGTTTTGGTCAATACAATGTATTAATAAATAATTTAATAGAAGAAAAAGAAATTGAAGATGTCGCATTATTAACGTTGACTGCTGATAATAGTTATGCTGGTATGGGAAGAGATTTTACTTTAAGAGGTTGGCAATCTGTAATAGTTGCTGATGTTCTTGAAGATATATATAGTACAATAATAACTCTTGCTGTAGATGAGGAACAAGCTTTAGAGATCTTTGAAAAAAGTAAAAATAAGATTTTCAATATTTTAGAAAATGATTCCTGGTTTAAAGTTAAAGATGTTCTAAAAGAAGAAGCTAATAAACTTTCAAGTATTGAATTAAAAGAAAATTACGAAGATGCAAAAAAAATTGCACTCACTGGAGAAATATATGTTAGAAGCGATGAATTTTCACGCCGTCATTTAGTAGAAAAATTAGCTGAAAAAGATATTGTCACAAAAGTAGCACCAAATAATGAATGGTTATATTATGTTGATTATCTTTTAGAAAATGGAATCAACAAACCTGAGCCAGGTTTTATACAGAAATTCAAACATAGAGTTAAAGGGTTTTTCCAGCGCCGTATTGATAAAACAATCAAAGATATTATGTCAGAATCAGGACTATGTGAATACAAACTGACAGATATAGATGAAGTAATTGAATCTGCTGATGGAATAATATCACCCGAATTAACTGGAGAAGCTGTTTTAACTATTGGTGGAACAGTTGATGAAATAATTGATGATGTAGATGGAGTAATCATAATTGGGCCCTTTGGTTGTATGCCACATAGGGTAGCTGAATCAATTTTAAATTCTTCTTTAGAAAAACAGAAAAGAAAGAATATAAAAAATAAAGAAAGTGAAGAAATTTTAGATAAGTTTTCATCTTTACCATTTTTAGCTATTGAAGTTGATGGAAGTGTGTTTACTCAAGTAATTGAGGCAAGAATTGAGTCATTTAGTTTACAGGTGGAAAGAGTCAATGAATATAAAAAAGAGTTAAAAGAAGAGTCTTATATATAATATTATTATATGCACCTTGATTTTAAAATAGAGTTAGGCATTTGTATATGGTTTCCTCTTTGTTTAAAGTATAAAAGATTTTATATAGAATAGAGGGGAAACCATATTTAAATTTTCATATTATTTGAGAGATATTGTTTAAAATATTTGTTAATATATATAAAGGTTGGTATAATATATTTAAATCATAAAACAAAAAGGAAGATAAGTATGGAAATACAAAACATAGAATGGAAAAAACCTTTAATATTTTCTCTTGTTTTTTTAAGTATAGTATTTTCTCTTAAAATCTTTATATTTACTCTTACCCCATTTTTTCTGGCGTTATTAGTATCTATAATAATAGATAAGCCTGTTTGTGTATTATCTAAAAAGATACCACGTAATTTGGCAGTATTGATAATGATTTTGTTAGTTATTACAATAATGATTTTGTTATCTTTTTTACTGATTACTAATACAGTTTATGAGTTAATATATCTATCAAGATATTTACCTGAATACCGAGATATAATATCTGAATTTATTGATGATGCGTTAGTAAGACAGCAGGAACTTTTTGATAGAATGCCCGATGCAGTTACAAATATTTTAACTAGAATTTTAGATAACATCTATCAAAGAGGAGAGTCCCTTGTTTCAAGTATGATAGATTGGACACTAAATATTACCTTTTATATTCCGGGTTATATTGTAATTTTATTATTTACTATTATCACGACATTCTTTATCAGTAAAGATAAAGATATTATTCTAAAATATCTTAGAACTAAGCAAAAGGTAGCTGATATTTTAGATTCCAATATGATCCAGGATATTTTTAGTTATCTTAAAGTTCAATTATTGATTATAACAAACACAACTGTTTTGACAGGTATTACCTTTTCAATTTTAAATTACCCCTATATTATTTTAATTGCTATTATTAGTGGTATTTTAGATTTGATACCCGTGATTGGACCAGGGATAATTTTATGGCCCCTTATTATATATAATATTGCTATGAATAACATACAAAAGGCTGTTATTTTATTTGTCTTGTATGTAATTTTGATTGGAGCTAGATATTTCTTTGAAAGCAAAGTGCTTGGTAAAAATATTGGAGTTCACCCTATTTTACTACTATTAGGAATTTATGTGGGCTTAATTACTATGGGATTACAGGGAATAATTTTAGCTCCTTTATCTATAATATTTTTCAAAGCCTTTTGGCGAACAGGATTATTATCAAAAGAATAAAATTATATAATAATAAAAATATTCTGATCCCAAATGGTCTATTTAATAACCATTTGGGATTTTATATATTTAACCATATAAAAATACAAAAAGGTGATTTTTTGAAATTGTAGAACTAATAAAATAAGTTAATATGCTGACCCATTTGAAAAAAGAATGGAACAGTAAATTAAAGAAAGAAAAATTAAGAAAAACTAAACATCACAGTTTAATTCAAAAAATATAGAAAAGAAGAGTGGATTAATTAAATATTTCTATAAACTAATTACAATAGGAGTGAGTTGGGATGAAGATAAGTGAATTTTCTAATAAATATAATGTTAGTAATGATACAGTAAGGTATTATATGAAATTAAATTTAATAGTACCTCAAAAAAAGGGAGGACATTATATATTTGATAAGGACTGTGAGAAAGAAATAAAAGAAATCTTGAGATTGAAAGATATGGGTTTTACCTTACAGGAGATAAAAAAGATTTTTTATTTTAAAAGAATAGGTAAGTTGACTTCTTTTCAGCGCAACAACTATTATCAAAGTTTATATAAAGAAAAAATACAAGAGATTAAAGAAGAAATCAAGCAACTACAGTCAGCCAAAGTTGAATTAAAAGAAAAAATAGAGGACTTACAAAAAGAGAACTATGATAATAAAATTACAATGGGGATTGGATTAGATTCATTATCTTTATTTGCCTGTCCAGACTGTAAAAATGAGTTGGCTCTTTCGGCAGAGAAAGTAATAGAAAATAATATAATAGAGGGTACTTTAAGCTGCAGTTGTGGGGTTAGTTTAAAAATTAAAAAAGGTATCTTATATAGTAATAATGTAAAAAGAGATAAATATATATCAGAGATAAATGAAATAGAAAGTGAACATATTGAGGATTATATTAAGACTACTGATCCTGATTTTATGGATGAATCGTATCAAAGTATGGATTGGCTAAAACAGGAAATGGATAAATTAGATTTAAAAGATAAAATAATATTAGAGCCAGGAACAGGTTATGGATATTTTCTAAGACAAATTTATAATGAACTACCTAAGTCTGCATACTATATTTGTATCGATAACAAACCTCATTTGAACAGATATCTAAAACGGATATTGGAAATGACGGGAAAAAAGTCTAATATAATATTTATTACTGCTGATTTACCAAAGTTACCAATCAAAGATAAAATAATAGATGTTTTAGTTGATTTTACTGGAACCTCTGTTTATTGTTTTGAAAACGAAAAATTTTTACCATCCCAACTAGATAGATATTTAAAAGAAGAAATTATCATGTTAGCTACATTTATAATATATCGTAAATTTGGTTCTAAAAATGAAATAGATAGATCTTTTAGAAAGAACTTTATCTATAGGGAAGTTAAAAATATGTTAATAGATCAAGGTTTGGAAATTATATTAGAATACAAATCCAAATCTCAAAAGATAAAAGAAAGTATGGGAAAATATGAAGATTTTGCGAAACCAGGTGATGAAATTCATTCATATCAAGTAAAAGCTAGAAGGTGGAGTTAACTCCAACCTTTTGTTTTTAAAGATATAAATAAGTTAAAAAAGTACTTGTAATAGAGTATACTCTATAAGATATATTATAATTAAATATATAATTGGAGTGAGAAAAATGGAAAATACCTGGTTAGAAAATTATATTCTTTTAATGTTGAGGTTGGACAAAATTTTTAAGAAAGACGAGAATTTTTACGTTGATGCTTATATTGGTCCAGAAAAATTAAAAGATTTGGTTGAAAAAGAAAAATTCAAAAAAGAAATAGAATTAATAAAAGATTTAGTTAACCTTTTAAGTAAATTAAAGACCTTAGATTTTAAGGAAACGAGAACATCTTATCTTAAAAAGCAATTAGAAGCTGTAAAGATGATATTACGTATCTTGAATGGAGATAAAGCAACTTTAAAAGAACAAGTAGAGTCTATTTTAGATATTGATTTTAAATGGGTTGATGAAACTAATTTTGAAAGAGGACTTGCATATTTTAAGCAGGGATTACCTGGAAAAGGGGATCTAATCAATAGATATGGTGAGTGGACAAAACGCAATATGTATTCTTTTAAGAACAGTCAACAAAAATATGATTATTTAAAATTTATTATAGATGAAATGCGAAATAGAAGTAAAAATATAATAGAATTGCCGGAAAATGAAGACGTTAATTTAGAAATTGTTACTGATAAAAGATATGGTGCTTCTACTCGTTATTTAGGCAACTTGGTTTCATTGGTAGAAATAAATGATGATATTCCCTTTAATTTTTATCAGATGTTACCTTTAATTACTCATGAACTTTATCCTGGCCATCATGCAGAGTTTTGTTTAAAAGAAAGTTATTTAGTTAAAGAAAAAAATTACTTTGAAAATAATATTTTTCTACTTACTTCTCCACAATTGGTAATTAGTGAAGGGATAGGAGAAGTTGCCTTTGATATGATTTTTACTCCTCAACAAGCTGCTGAATGGATGGATGAAAACATTTATAAAAAGTATAATATTAAAACAGATGATATTGATTTGGTTTCTTTAATAAAAGCATCTAGATTGAATTCACTTGATCAATTATCGAGCAATGCATCTATTTTGATGAATGAGGGAAGAGATGAAAAAGAAATAAAAGATTATATTCAAAAATATACCCTTCAACCTGAATATATGTTAGATCATGTAATTAAAAACCTAAAAAGCTCTCCCTTGCAAAAAGTATATTCATTTACTTATTACCACGGAAAACAAATTGTTCAAAATTATCTCAATGAAAAAGAGGATAAAGCGAAGGCTTTAAATCATTTAATGAAAAAACAAGTATATCCTTCACAAATCAAATAATATTATAAAAAACAAAAAAGGGTATAAAAGGGTGGAGTTTACTCCATCTTTTTTGTTTTTAAGCACAAAAATATTGCAAATTTATTCTTGTCATAGAGTTCCCTCTATTTAGTATACTAAGTTTAGTATTGAATGGAGGGAAATAAAAAATGGAAAAAAGTAATATTGTTGAAAAAGAAAAATTAAATCTGGTTTTGTTTTTATCAGGTAAATCAGTCTCATTATTTGGTTCAGCTATTTATACTTTTGTAATGGGGATATATTTATTAAGACTAACCGGTTCGGGACTTACTTTTGCCACCAATATAGCATTATATACCTTGCCTATTGTGTTAATAAATCCTTTTGCAGGTGTTTTAGCTGATAAAATGAATAAAAAGATAATGGTAGTTGGTTCTGATTTTATTAATGGACTATTTTTATTGGGAGTATATTTTTTAGCATTAAGTATTGGTATAAGTACAGTTTTAGTATATATTAGTACTTTTTTGATGACAGTATTTTCTGTTTTTTTTAATATTGGGATAGAATCAGCTAAACCAAATTTAGTTTCTTCTAAAAATTTAGTGAAAATAAATTCTTATGCTAGGATTATAGAGTCGATATCATATTTAATTGGACCTGTGGTTGGGGGCTTAATATATTCAACTATCGATACTAAGTTATTTATTCTTTTAAATGGGATCTCTTTTTTATTAGCAGCTGTATTGGAATTTTTTATAAATTATAAATTCAATCTTAGAAAAAAAGAAAAAGTACTTAAAAATGATAGTATAGATACAGTATGGACAAAGTTAATAGAAGGTTTTAAATATATATTTGAAAGGCCAAATTTAACAGCGATCATTTATATTTTCATTGCACTTAATTTCTTTTTTAATTTTACAGTCATTGTACCTTTACCTTATATATTAAACACAGTTTGGGAAGTAAATTCTACAGTTTATGGGATTGTTCAGAGCGGTTTACCAATTGGAATGATTACAGGTGCTTTATTAGTTAATAAAATTCTAAATAAGATTAGTTATGATAAATTATTAAAAAGAATTAATTTTTATTCAGGATTAGGTGTTTTGATGTTTGGGCTGCCATTATTAATTTTCAAAGATGTTCCGAGTACTATTTTTATCATTTTTTATTATACACCATTAATGATTTTAGGGGGGATTGTAGTTTCTTGGATAGATATTCCAGCCAGTGTATTACTACAAAAAGTAGTACCAGAAAATATTTTGGGCAGAGTGATTAGTGTTAAATTAAGTATAATAAAATTAATTGTTCCTATTACATTAATGATTTCAGGTTATTTTTTAGAGATGATTTCTCCTTTTAATATAATAATGATTGGTTCTTTAGTATTTTTATCATTTAATATTTGGTTTTTTATATTAAGAAATAAGCGTGAATATTCTAAGCTAAGTGAAATAAAATTGTTAGAGAAACTTTAATAGGATTTATAATTAATCAGTTTGATTTGACAATGTTACCTATTTTCTTTAAACTAGTTATGTGGTTCAATTTGTAAAGGAGGGAAATGTAATGTATAGTGACGATACTGATGAAAAATATAGTAGTGAAGAATATAATTATTTAAATTTATTGAAGAAATTTTATAAACATTATATTAGTGATAGAAAATATAAATATTTTTCTGTCCAATTTTTACATTTTATTGGAGCATTATTAGCTTTAGTACCTCCATTAATTATTAGAGAAATAATTGATGAAGCAATTCCAAGCAAGAATTTAAGGAACATTATAGTTTTAGTTATGTTTGGATTTGGGGTTTATTTAGTTACTAATATTATAAGATATTTAAGAGTATATTATGGACATAAATATGCTCAATATATTACTCGAGATATGCGTAATGATTTATATAATCATTATCAAAATCTTTCTATGAATTTTCATGATAATAAAAAGACTGGTGAATTAATGTCCAGAATTATCGATGATCTAAATCGCTTACAGGAATTTGCACACCATGGTCCTGAAGCTGTAATAAATTCTATGGTTATAATTATAGGTACTATAGTTATTTTATTTACGATGAGTGTAAAGTTAGCCTTAGTTAGTTTAATATTTACACCTTTTTTAATGTTGTTTGTTTACTTCTTTATGAAAAAAATGCATAAGGCTTTTCGTAAAACAAGAGAAAACAAAGCAAATATGAACGATAAATTAGAAGATAATTTGGCAGGTATAAAGGTAATTAAAGCTTTTAATAATGAAAAATATGAGATGGATAATTTTTCAGAAAAAAATACTGCCCATGCTAAAGCAAGGATGAAAGCTATTAAATATATTAGTATCTTGATGCCGGGTTCCCGCATGTTAAATGTGATAGGCTTATTGGCTGTGTTAGGCTATGGGGGTTACTTAACGTCAATAGAAGTAATAACAGTTGGAACAATTGTTGCTTTCTATAACTATCTTGAGCGCTTTAGAGAACCTCTTTTAAGATTAGTTCAAAGATCACAGGGGTTAAGTAGATTTTTTGCAAGTATAGAAAGATTTTTTAATCATATAGATATAAAACCAGAAATAAAGAGTCAACCGGGTAAATTAGAAGCAAAAGATTTAAAAGGTGAGGTAGAATTTAATGATGTATACTTTTCCTATGGGGATGAAGAGGTACTAAAAGGTATTAATTTAAAGGCTGATAAAGATCAAACTATTGCTCTTGTTGGACCTAGTGGAGCAGGTAAAACAACCATTGTGAGAATGCTTCTAAGACTTTATGATATTGATAGTGGTTCACTTAAAATTGATGGGCAAGATATCCATAAATATATAATTGATCAATTAAGAGATTCTATGGCAATGGTTATGCAAGAAGACTTCCTTTTTTCTACTTCGGTGGCAGAAAATATTGCTTATGGTAAACCAAATGCCAGTAGGGAAGAGATTATTGAAAGTGCAAAAAAAGCTAATGCTCATCAATTTATCACAGGACAACTATCTGATGGTTATAATACTCAGGTTGGACAAAGAGGAGTTAAATTATCAGGTGGACAAAGACAGAGAATTTCAATTGCAAGAGCATTTTTAAAAGATCCGCGGATTTTAATTCTTGATGAAGCCACTTCCTCAGTAGACCTTGAGACAGAAGAATTAATACAGGAAGCCGTTAATGAAGTTACTCAAAACAGAACAACTTTCATTATAGCCCATAGACTTTCAACTATCATAAATGCGGATAAAATCTTATTCATTCAAAACGGACGTTTAATAGAAAAAGGTAAACATGAAGAATTAATAGAAAAAAATTCCCATTATAAAGAATTTTATTCAAAGCAATTTCAATCAGCTTAGTTTTATATAAAATGAATGTAAAATATTATCAATATTGGAGTAATAAATAGAAATCAAAATTTTGACAATTTAATTAAAATACTTGATATAAACGGATGCTTGGTTTCGATATTCTACAGGAACCTTGCATCCTTTTTTAGTTCCTCAATAATTTTCCTTATATGTTTTTCATTAAATTTATGGCGGGAAATTTTTTCAAGTTCATAATCTTTAAACTCTTTACCATATATCAATAATTTATTATATATGAATAAATATTATATAAATAACCGTTATACAACTAAATTTTAGTTATATATGATTAAATATAAAATTATTTTATTAATACTAGCAGGAATAATCAAATATTTAAATAATATTTATAATATACCTTCGAGTCTTTGAGCCTAAGAAAAAATATGAAAATTTTATGGTGAATTGACCAATGGGCTAAAGTAGAAATACTTTAACCTCCCGTGTTTGGAAAGAAGATAAACTTTAAAGGAGGTAATTTTTTAATGGGAAGAATACATGATTATTCTGTACTGAGGGTTGACTTAGAAACGAGAGATATCAAACGCGAAGAAATCACTGGTGAAAAAGTCAAAAACTATCTTGGTGGAAGAGGATTAGCTTCTAAAATTTTATATGATGAGCTATCACCAGAAGTAGATCCTTTAAGCTCAGAAAACAAGTTAATTTATGCAACTGGTTTGTTAACTGGAACTGCTGCTTCAACTGGTGGAAGGTATATGGTTGTTACAAAAGGTCCTTTGACTGGAACTATTGCAAGCAGTAATTCGGGTGGATTTTTTGGTGCAGAATTAAGATTCAGCGGCAATGATATTATAATTTTTGAAGGAAAGGCAGAAAAGCCAGTATATTTATCAATTAATGGAGATCAAATTGAATTAAAAGATGCTTCACATGTATGGGGTAAAGAAGTACCAGAAACTACTGATAAATTAATAGAAGAATTTGGTGATGATCGTGCAAGAGTAAGTTGTATTGGGCCAGCAGGTGAAAAAGAAGTAATGTTTGCTTCTATAATGAATGAAAAAAACAGAGCAGCTGGTAGAACCGGAGTAGGAGCTGTGATGGGTTCCAAAAATCTTAAAGCAGTTATAGTAAAGGCTTCTGAAAAGCAGGTTAAATATAATAAAGAAGAAGCTATGAAAGTTGTAAAAAAACAAACAAAAATGTTAAAGGAAGATGGAGTAACAGGGGAAGGGTTACCTTCTTTAGGTACAAAGGTTTTAGATAATATTATAAATTCAAATGGGTTATACCCTACTAAAAACTTTCAGTTTGGTACTTTTGAAAGTACAGAGGAAGTTGCGGGAGAAGCGTTAGTAGAAAAAGGTTACTTACAGTCCAACAAGGGTTGTTATGGCTGTCCTATTCGATGTGGTAGGGATGTTAAACTACCTAATGGAAGAAGTGGTGAAGGTCCGGAATACGAAACAGGTTGGGCCTTTGGTGCCGACTGTGGCGTTGATGATTTAAATGCAATTACTGAAGCTAATTTTTTGTGCAATGAATTAGGATTAGATACCATCAGTGCTGGAACCACAATTGCTGCTGCAATGGAATTATATGAAAAAGGATTTATAGATCAAGAAGAGTTAGATAATGGTCCCGAACTCAATTTTGGTTCTTCAGAAGCAATTGTATATTACACTAAACAAATGGGGCTGCGTGAAGGATTTGGAGATAAATTAGCGATGGGATCATATCGATTAGCAGAATCTTATGGACATCCTGAAATTTCAATGACAGTAAAAAGACAAGAATTACCTGCTTATGATCCAAGAGGGGTACAGGGCCATGGACTACAATATGCTACTTCAAATAGAGGTGGCTGCCACGTAAGGGGCTATATGATTTCCCCTGAAATAATTGGTGCTCCTGAAAAATTGGACCCTCAGGAACTCGAAGGAAAACCAGAGTGGGTTAAAATTTTTCAAGATTTAACTGCAGTAATTGATTCTGTAGGTATGTGTCTATTTACATCTTTTGCATTGGGATTAGATGATTATCGTGAGATAGTGAATGCCGCTACAGGTTTTGATTATAGTTCAGAAGAATTACTACAAACTGGGGAAAGAATATATAATTTAGAAAGACAATTTAATATAGAGGCTGGAATCACCCCTGATGAAGATAGATTACCTAAAAGATTTACAGAAGTACCTCTTCCTGATGGGCCTCAAAAGGGTGAAGTTTCCAGATATAAAGAGTTATTACCAAAATATTATAAAATTCGCGGCTGGTCCGAAGATGGTTATGTCAGTGATAGTAAAAAAGAAGAATTAGGAATATAAATTAAATTATTTATAATATTCAGTGGAGTCGGAGATAATAATCCGACTCCAAACTGTTATCAAGTAATTTCTAGTTACCTAAGTAATTTTTGAATACTTTTAAAAGAGGGTGTACTATGGGATTTTCAATAAATAATCCGCAATTTTGGCGTACTGAGGGTATTAATGAAGATGAAATTAAAGACTATGAAATAGAGGTAGATGAAAATGGTAATATAAAATTACCTGATTTAATTAGAGATAAATTGAAGCTCGAAAATGGTACAATGTTAAAATTGAAGTTTAGTAATAATAAAATAAATATAAAAAGAGCAGATCCTAATTTATCCAAAGTATATATCGAACCTACTACGGATTGTAATTTAGACTGTAAAACATGTGTTAGACATGCCTGGGATGAAAAAATAGATAGTATGAAATTTAGCAAATACGAAAAAATTATTGATGATTTACAAAAATTCAATAGTATAAAAAGAATTAGTTTATGGGGGATTGGAGAACCTCTTTACCATCCTGATATAGTAAAGATGCTTCAAATGGCTAAAAGTTTAAATGTAAAAACTCAAATAATAACAAACGGATTATTATTAGATGAAGCGATGTCAAAAAATCTTTTGAAAGCAGATTTAGATAGTCTTATTGTATCTATTGATGGAACTTCACTAGAAACAATGTCAGATATTAGGTCTGGAGCTGATCTAAATAAAGTTATAAAAAATATAAAAAAATTTAATTACTTGAAAAAAAACAAAGTAAAAACTAATACAGAGATTGGAATTGAATTTGTTGTAATGAAATCAAATGTTAATGAATTAAAGGATTTAAGAAAAAAAGCTTTTGAATTAGGAGCTTCGTTCATATTTTTGACAAATCTTTTACCTTATACTGAAGCAATGACAAATGAAATTCTTTATTCAGATAGTATTAGTCGTTCCAAACCAAAAAATAGAACTCCTCTAAGACCAGAAGTATATTTACCTCCAACTGATCTCGAGGAGAAAACGATTAAATCTATTTCAAAGATTATGGGCAAGACAAGTTCAGTTAGTACTGAACAAATATCTTTTGATTCACATAGAGGATATTGTAAATTTGTACAGGAAGGTAGTGTTTCGATTAATTGGAAAGGGGAAATTAGCCCTTGCATACCATTAATGCATAGTTATAATTATTATATAAGAGAAAGGAAAAAATATATTGAAGAATATCATTTGGGAAATATAAACAATAAAACTATTCATCAAATCTGGTACAGTGATGAATTTAAAAATTTCAGGAAAAACGTCATAGAATTTCCTTTTTCTGAATGTACTCAGTGTTCGGGCTGTAATTTATCTAAAACAAATAAAGAAGATTGTCATGGCAATGAGTTTCCGGTATGTGGTGACTGTTTATGGGCAAAAGGTGTTATTCAATGCCCTTAAAAATTTATGTACATAATATTGTATTTAGCAGGATACCTACTAGAATTCTATAACTTATATAATATACGATTGATTCTTTTAGACAAAGAAAAGGAAATGATTATTTTAGGGTAGTAGATATTAATAAAAATAACTGTTTTGGAGTTGTATGTGATATGAAAATTGAAGTTAAATTTTATTCTTTGTTTAGATTGAATTTGAAATCTTCAGGTATTGAATATGATATTGATGGTGCTATAATTTTACAGGAATTAATAGATAAGCTAGATGAAGATTTTGAAGGATACTTTAGTGAAAAATTATTAGATTCCGGGGAGATAAGAACTGGCTCGATTATTTTATTAAATGGTAAAAATGTTTTACATCTAGATAAGTTAAACACAAAAATTAATGATGGGGATATAGTAACTCTATTTCCTCCTTCTGCTGGAGGTTAAAGTATGAAAGATTACTTACAAAGACAAGTTGAAATATTTACTAAAGAAGAAAATAAAAAAATAGAAGAATTGAATGTCATGATTGCAGGAGCCGGGGGTTTAGGTACCAATCAAGCACAACAATTAATAAGAATGGGCATAAATAAGATATATCTTTATGATAATGATATTGTAGAACTAACAAATCTCAATAGGCAACTTTTTTATGGAAAAAAAGATTTAGGTAAAAGCAAGGTAGAGTGTGCAAAAAATCATTTAGATAACTTTGGTTTAGATACTGAAATAGTTCCAGTAGAGGAGACAATAGATATTAATATAGAGGTTCCTAATGATATACATTTGATATTTGATGCACTTGATAATTTTAAAACTAGGTTTGTTTTAGAAGATTTAGCTTTAGAGGCTGAGATTCCATTTATCCATGGAGGAATAGAAAGTTGGTATGGTCAAGTTGCTGTAATTATTCCCGAGGAAACTACAAGATTAAAGGATGTTTTTTCTGGTGCTGATAAAAAAGAAGGAACTCCTTCGATAATTTCTCCAGCCGTTTCTGTCATTGCTTCTATACAAGTTTTAGAAGGAATTAAAGTATATTTAAATAAAGAAAATATTTTAAAAAACAAATTATTACTTGTAGATTTAGATGCCTGTAGTGTTGAAAAAGTTAATATAAAAAGCACTTAATTTTTTTCATTGCATCTTAAAAACTGTGATGTTATTCTTTTGTTTTTTAGAGAGGGGGGTTAAGATAACTTGACCTTTTTTAAAGAAATTTCTGAATGGATTGAAAAAAATAATAAAGATGATTATAATACTGATCCTAATAATTGGTATAAGTGGTGGATGCCATTAGTAGCCTTTGGGGCTTTCATCTGGTTTGTAGTTAGAGTAATTCCAAAACCAAGTAGGATAAGATACCCCTGTCAACGGGCAGCTGCTCCACTTGCTATGGGTTTTATAGTATGGATTATCGGCTTTTTTGGTATGAGTTTTTCAATTAGAGGTATAATGAAAAATATAAAAAGTAGAAATTATCTTTCTTTAATACTATTGTTATTAATATTTATTGCTGCTTCTGGGTTATATATTTCAACAAGTTACTACGAACCAGCTACAGCAAATAATATAAATCCAATAGGGGAAGGTCAAGGTATTAATCCTGGACGAGTAGTCTGGAATTATAATCCTGAGGCTACCAATTGGGATGGTAACAGTAATTACTGGTGGAATAGTGAAAATACTGATTATATTAAAGTTAAAAATATGTTTAATACCTCTATTATACATCTAACTGATGCCGGTAATATTGAAAAAGCATGGCATCAAATATTTACACATTTTAACAGTACTTATAGAAATACTAGCCGCGGTTTTCAACAAGGAGAATTAATCGCTGTTAAGTTAAATTTGAATACTCATAGTAGTTATACTGAAAGAAGCAATGAAATAAACATATCACCTCAAGTTGTACTATCATTGGTTGAAAGTCTTGTTAATAATGCTAACGTTAAGGCTTCAAATATTATTTTATTTGATGCTTCTCGGCCTTTGGGTGATTATTTATATGATGTTATTTATGATAAATATCCGGAAGTAAGATTTGTAGATAACAAAGGTGGTCAGGGTAGGCAAAAAGTTAAAGTTGATCAAAAGTCAGCAATTTATTATCAAGGAATAGATTACAATAAAATAGATCGTTTACCTAAATCAGTGACAAATGCTGACTATTTAATAAATATTGCAAATCTTAAAAAGCACAGTCTTGCAGGAGTTACTTTAACAGCAAAAAATCATTTTGGTACTATTTATAGTGGCCATTATAATAGTTGGACTCCCATGCATTTGCATGATGGGGTTAGTGCTAGAAATAGGACAGAGAAATTAGGAAATCCATTAGTTAATTTAATAGGTCATGAACAAATAGGGCAAAAAACATTATTATATATAATTGATGGTTTATATGGTGGTATGAATCAACAGTCTGTTGAACCTTATCGTTGGAAAATGGAACCATTTAATGGCAGCTGGTCTTCAAGTTTATTTATATCTCAGGATCCGATTGCAATTGATTCGGTCGCCTTTGATTTTTTAAAAACGGAAACCGATCTATTACCATATTCTGATAATTATTTACATGAAGGTGCTTTAGCTGATAATCCTTCATCAGGGGTTAAGTATGATCCAGAAAATGATGGTAATATGTTAAAAAGTTTGGGAGTACATGAACACTGGAATAACAAGGAAGAAAAATTTTATAATAAAAATATTGATTCTGATGATAAAGGGATAGAATTAATCAAAATAAATAATTGATTTAACATTATATAAAAATTTAAACAGATTTAAAAAAAAGCCCCGGGAAAGGGGCTTTTTAGTGGGATGATTTAAAAATCTTCAATTACTCTGATTACGCTTTCTATGGATTTTACATTATTTAAGGTTTTTAATTCCTTAAGAGAGTTATTCAGATTTTCTTCTCTTACAGGGTGTGTAACTAAATCTAAAGGTACAACTGGTGATAGTCTATGTTTTTGTAAAACTGAAGCTAGACTCACCTGATTATTTCCTAAAATTTCTGTTACTTCTGACATCACACCCGGTTTATCATTAACTAATACTCTTAAGTAAAATAGGTTTTTTATTTCATCAATATCAATAACCATGTGTTTTAAAGTTGATTCATTTGAATATATATTTGGTCTATTATAATGAATATCTTTAGCGGTTTGTATAATATCTGCTACTACTGCACTACCAGTGGGCATTTGTCCTGCGCCTTTTCCATATGACATTATGTCTCCTACTATTTCTCCATTGAGATATATAGCATTATATACTCCATTAACTAAAGCAAGAGGATGTTTTTTTGATATAAAAGCCGGATGAACTCTAATATCTATACCTTCATTTTGTTTTTTGGCAATAGCTAAAAGTTTAATAACATAACCTAATTCATCAGCTACTTTAATATCAGTTAAAGTTATATCCTCAATCCCTTCAGAATATACAGAATTAATATTCACATATGTTTCAAATGTAATAGAAGATAAAATAGCTATTTTATAAGCAGCATCCAATCCACTAATATCAGATGTTGGATCACTTTCTGCATAACCTAATTCTTGTGCCTCTTTTAAAACCTCTTTAAATTCTTTTTTCTCTTCTGTCATTTTAGTTAATATATAGTTGGTAGTTCCGTTTAAAATTCCATAGATATTGTTTATATTACTGGCTACTAATGATTCTTTTAGGGGACGAATGATTGGTATACCTCCTGCTACACTCCCTTCAAAACTAATTTGCACATTATTTTGATTGGCAGCTTTTAAAATTTCGCTACCATGTTTAGCAATAATTAATTTATTAGCAGTGATTACACTCTTGTTATTATCTATTGCTTTTTTAACATAGCTGTATGCAGGTTCCTCTCCCCCTATTAATTCCACTACTAGATCAATTTCAGGATTTTCTAAAATATTTTCAGCTTGATCGGTTAGTAACTCCTTATTTATTTCAACAGATCTTTTTTTATTTGTGTCACTTACAAGTATTTTCTCAATTTTTAATTCAGTACCAACTTTTTGTTCAATACTTTCTCTATTATCATTAATTATTTTGTATACTCCAGAACCAACAGTTCCTAAACCTAAAAGTCCAATTTTAATCATACTTTATACTCCCTTCTCAGTACTTCTTTTATACATTTTATAATTTTTAACCCATTCTGTCCAATGAATTATAGTTATTATATTTATAATTACTCTAAACTGATATATTTTTAAATTTATTAGCTATATCTTGCAACCTAGCGAGCTATTTGATATTATTACTTTAGGAATAAAGAGCAAAGAACCCACCCTTTTTTCAAATGGGTGATGAATATGCTCGGTTTTGATTTTGTCATACCATATGTAACATCAACAACCTTT
>Ga0207714_1000423_pt1 | contig 29529 bp, 26 predicted proteins | sample PonA232FremontCA_2_FD_187270 | JGI IMG/M metagenome (GOLD analysis project Ga0207714, IMG submission 187270) | Marine sediment microbial community from Fremont, CA, USA - Pond A23 Sediment 2 (SPAdes) | ecosystem: Environmental > Aquatic > Marine > Unclassified | place: USA: Fremont, California...
ACAAACTGTTAAGTAAGCTTTATACGCATGAAACCCGCATGCAAGGACTTACACAACAAGGACATGATTATTCATGCAGGTCCCATGCGACCAAATAATTAGATGAAAAATAAACGCATGAAACATATCCAACTCACCCTCATTGTTTTTATTTCGCTCTGCTCGCTTAGCCTGTTTGAACTAAGAGGAATTTCAAGTCCTGTAGCCAATTCACTGCAATTATTGGGTGTTTTATTGATCTTTACAACCATCGCTATCTATATGGTATATTACAGGGGAGCGTTGTTTGCCGGTCCCATGCACTTTACAATGCCCCTGATCATTATGACCCTATGTGTGGTTTCAAGTGTGATATACGCTGCCTACCGCTTCGATCAATCCATCCACATTTCTATATACCAGTCAAGATCATTTTTCTTTTTCTTTATCTATTTTGTTCTCCATATTTTCATGCCCAAAGGGGAAGACATTGAAAAAATAATTCTCTCGATAGGTTTAACAGCTGCATTGATATTTTTGATTCAAACCGTTGTATATCCCGTTAGAATCATTGAATCCAAAATCTTTTACGACAGAAATACCTTAAGGATCTTTATGAAAGGCGAACAATTCAGAATTATGGGATACCTGATTGTTGTCAATCGGTTCATGTTGTATAAAAAAACGATTAACATCCTTTACCTTCTCATATTTTTAGCGGTTGCTGTATTAATTGGATCCAGGTCGACACTGGCTTTTCACCTGTTTATTCCTTTGCTGATACTGCTGACCCGAAAGCAAATAAATAACAGATTTCTTCTGTTACTGGTAATATCTGCTATGGTTGTATCCTTGCTGGCTATTTTCTGGAACATTATAGAAAGTATGTTAACCGTCTCTCAGCTACATGCCGCTCAGGGGAATCAGTATGGAAGATTCAGAGCAATCCGTTTTTTTATCAATGATTTTATGACTCCTGTTTCCTTTTTTACCGGGAATTCAGTGGCGCACGGAACTTCGGAATATGGAAGGCTGCTATACAACCTCAGCATGTATAAAGGATACTATTTGTCAGATATTGGATTGGTCGGCACCTTGGTGATTTATGGCATCATATATGTATCTGTCAGCCTATTCTTAATGTTTAAGACTGTTTTCAGGCAACTGCCGAATCATCTCATGTACATCAGACACTACTTCATATTGCTCTTTCTGGTGAGCATCTTTTCCTATTCTATTTTTGATGGTGGACAAGGGGCCATCATACTCAGCTTTTTGTTTTTTATCATTGACAGATATGAGTATGCGGCAAATAAAATTCCTGGGAAACATCCATCCAATAAAATCATTCTACCATGATATTAGGGGTAGACGGAAGATGGCTTCATGAAGAAGAGGGCACCGGTATCAAAACCTATGCATATGAGGTGACCAGATACCTGAATTCGGAATGCCACCTGTATGTAAAATCACCTCTGAACAATGGAATTTTTTCCGAAAAAGAGAACATGACAGTCTATAAACTTCAGTTCCCTTTTTACCGCTACAAAATGGAACAAATCTGGGAAACCACCGCATTGCCCTATTTGATCAACAAAAACCACCCTGATATCTTCTGGGGGCCAAGGTTTTTCGCGCCACCGGGATTAAAATGCCCTTCGGTTTGTACCATTCATGATGTGGCTTTCAAAATAATCAGGGATACAGCGAATGCCAAACAAAGGCAATACTTCGAGCGGTTGATAAAGTATGCAAAGAAACATGCCACCCATTTTATTGCCGTTTCCAATACCACGAAAGAAGATTTTTGCACCCACTTCAATGTAAATCCCGAAAAAATGTCGGTGGTATACAATGGCTACAATCCCAGCTTCAAAAAAAGGATGGATCCCTCCAGCATTGGTCATGTGAAAAGAAAATTTAAAATTGACCGGGATTTTATTCTCTTCATTGGAACCCTCGAACCGAGGAAAAATCTGAACCGCCTGGTCAATGCCTACTTAAGAAGCGAAGCTTTCACCCATGATATTCCTTTGGTACTGGGGGGAAAACCAGGATTGATGAACAAATCTCTGTTTCAACTGATCCAGCCCCATCTGGATCAGCACAGAATTATATTAACAGGATACATGGCCCAGGATGAATTAAGGGCGCTATACCAGTCCTGTTTATTTTTTACTTTCCCCTCATTATATGAAGGTTTTGGAATCCCTGTCCTGGAAGCTATGGCTTCTGATGCACCTGTACTGACCTCCAATGGTTCCTCCCTTAGGGAAATTTTTAAAGGAGCTGCATTGCTGGTGGATCCCTTTTCAGTTGATTCAATAACAGAGGGCCTGGATAAGTTAATGGACAAAAACCTGAGGGAAAAATACAGGAAAAAAGGCCGGGATTTGACCAATCAGTTCTCATGGGAACAATGCTCAATTGAGCACCAAAAAATATTTGAAAAGCTCCTTTTATAAATCATTCAGTCTGTGCATGTGCCATTAACTATTAATTCGCAGTCATAAACATGGTCAGATACGTGATCATTTCGCCCGTCAGGAATGAGGAAAAATTTATAGGAAAAACCCTCCATTCAGTGATCAATCAGACAATACGCCCGGTTGAGTGGATCATAGTGAATGATGGATCAACAGATCACACCGAATCCATTATAGATGAATATGCTTGTGAATACCAATGGATTAAAAAAATCGACCTTCAAGACAGGGGCTTCTATTACCCCGGCAAGGGAGTGGTCGCGGTATTCAATGTCGGATACAAACAGCTAACCACCAACGACTGGGAATATCTGGTCAAACTGGATTGTGATTTAACATTTGATCAGGACTATTTTGAAAGGGTTTTCAAAGAATTTCATCAAAACCCCCGGCTGGGAATCGCCAGCGGATGCACATACAAGCCTGTAAAACACGGGTTAATAAGAGAACCCATACAGGAGGACCATCCCGTGGGACCTTCAAAAATTTATAAAAGAGCCTGTTGGGAGGCAATTGGAGGTATGTTGCCCGTTCCCGGATGGGACCTTGCCGATCTGTTGTCCGCGCAGATGAAAAACTGGGAAACGGTGTGTTTTTATGAACTTGTGGTGGTTCACTACAGGCAAACAGGATCCAGAAGAAAAGGCATATTTGCTCCCAAGTTTCTGCAAGGTAGATATACCTACAGACATGGCTATAGTTTTATGTATACTGTCTTGAGGGAATTTTTTCACCTTTTCAGAACCCCCCCGATCATTGGAAGTATCGCGATTATCTTAGGATATATTAAAGGATACCTCCTTAAAGAAGAATATCTTTTTCCCGAAGACATAAGAGATTATCTAAGGGCAAGACATCGGAAATTTCTGCTCAAAAAAATTGGATTGAGAAACAATACCCGATAATACATGCTCTTTTCAATTGTTACCGTTTGCCGCAATGATATAAACGGGGTGAAAAAAACGTATGCTTCCGTCAGGAATCAGATATTTACCGACTATGAAATGATCATCGTCGATGGAGGTTCTACAGATGGAACCTACCAGTGGCTTGGCTCATTGAATGACCCGAAACTGAAATGGAAATCCGAACCAGACAATGGAATGTTCGATGGAATGAACAAGGGCCTGGAACAGGCTGCCGGTGAATATGTCATTTATATGAACAGCGATGATGAATTTGCTTCAGAAAATGTGCTCAGCAAGATCTCATATGCCCTGAATCAAGTTGCCCTCCATAAAATCTTGTTTATGTATGGCGATTCAATCGACATTACCCTGCAAGGCAACGAGTTATATAAAAAAACAAGGTCGCATAAATTAAACTGGCGGGGAATTTTTACAACCCATCAGGCCATGCTTTTCAAAACCAATGGCATCAGGTTTCCTATGGAATATCCGACCACATCAGATTACGCATACGTCGCTCAATATCTTAAAAACGTTAATCCAGAGCAGATCCTTAAATTGGATTTTCCGGTATGCAAATTCAAATTAGGCGGAACCAATGAAACCGCAAGACTCAAAGCCATTAAAGAAGATTTTCAGATCAGAAGAAAAATTATGGAACTGGCTCTATGGAAATGCTCAATCCTCTACTTGTTCCACTTTATCCATACATTGCTGAAAAGAAGCTTCCCCGGGTTAACCAGAAGTTTCCGGTATTACAGGCAAACCATTCAATAAGGATCATCATTTAAATAATTAAATGAGCTTCTGCTTTATGGAAAAATTATCTGTTTTTGGTGTAACCATCATCAATACAACAATGGATCTTGCAAAAAAGAAAATCTTTCAGATATTGGAAAATGGCAATATAAAATACAGAATATTCTTTGTTAATTCCCATACAGCGAATTTAGCAAATTTGAATATTTCCTATAAAAATGACCTTAATAAAGCAGAATTGGTTTTTGGTGACGGAGTAGGTATTCGAATTGCAACACGTTTATTGACAGGAGTTCAACTTAAAGACAACATTAATGGTACGGATTTAATTCCAGAGATTCTAAAAGAAGACACGGCAAAAAAATATAAATGTTTTCTTCTTGGAGCAAAGGAATCTTCTATAGAAAAGGCTGCAAACTTTTTCAAAAAAAACTTTAAAAATTGGGAACTTGTGGGTTATCATCATGGATATATTTTTAACGATGTTCAATTGAATCGAACTGTAGTATCTAAAATTAATCAATCCAAAGCAGACATGTTGCTCGTTGGAATGGGAAATCCTTTACAAGAAAAATGGATTACAACCCACTATGCTTTATTAAATCCTAAACTCCTTGTAGGCACAGGTGGTTTGTTTACTTACTGGTCCGGAGAATTAACAAGAGCTCCTGTTTGGTTCCGGAAAAATGACCTGGAATGGTTACACATACTAATCAAACAACCTAAAAAATCAAAAAGGTATATATTAGGCAATCTTATTTTTATAACCAGACTCCTTTTTTTAAAAGCACTCATTTCCAGGAAATTTTTTGTTAATAATACAAAACAACTATTGGATGGTTCATAACCCTGTTTTTATTAAAGATTAGGGATGCTGTATCAGCTTAACCCATTTTTTTTAATAGGTCATATTTTTTTTTCGCTGGAATTGCTAATTTTACAATGGCATCCCATTGATTTCACGAATGATGGGATGCATTTATCATTTTTATCTTTAACCAAAATTTTTTGTATGTATAGAAGAATGCGCCCGTCATTTATCTTGTTTATTGTTGTTTTGATGGCAACATCCTGCAATGAGCATTCATCACACTCAAAGAAATTCATAACTGCTTATGATAAAGCCCATTTCGAAGCCTATCCCTATCCGCTTACCCATTCCGATACTTTGATTGTAGAGGATTATTATGACGGGGATTTCGAGGCCTATCTGGATTACAGGCTCAAAAACATGGAAAGATTCAGAGATAAATATACCTGGCAAAGGGCAGGCAATCACTTGCTTGTCGGGCCGGAGAAAGCCAGGCAGATGGCTGAGAAATTAGGTTTTGACTGTCCCTATTATTTTATTCAGTATCTGAAATGTGATACCATTGATAACGCGATGAGAAAGGAAATCATTGAAGGCATTCATGGTAGGCTGGCAGAGAGAGATATTTATACAGGATATCAAAACACGCAATTCAATACAGCAGATCTAATGGGGGTTGCCCTGAGGAACAGTGCAACAGGCCAGAAAGATTTGATAACAAATAGAAAAGAAGCCTTTCAGAAACATTACATCGAGGTAGATTTCGAAAAGGTTGATAAACGGATCCAATCGGGCAGGATGAGCGAGGAGGAGAAAAAAATGAAGGTCAATAAAGTATATGCGGCTTTCTTCAGAGCTTACAAATTTCTTGAAATAGAAAACGGATTGTATCAATTAAAGGTAGAAAGTGGTAAGGAGATAGGAATTTCTCCTACCCTGTTTAAAATTATCAAGGCAACATTTGATCAAACAAATGAAGGCATTTTAAAAGCGAGGAAGCAAAATCCTGACCGAACGATCGATGGTAAAGCTGATGGGGTTGTTGGCAGGGAGCAGTGGGATTGGGATCTTTGTATGGGGCTATATGAGAAATATGCAAAATAGTCTGGCGCAAACCCGCGGCAGGCTGTGAAAGTAGCGGAGAGCATTGTAATACCTAACTTCGAGCAGGTAGCCATTGAAGGGCATTGATCATATATGAATCTATACCAGTGTGATTTTAATGATCAAGGAAACATTCGATGAAACCAGGAAAGGCATCTTAAAAGCAGGTATATATAAAGTGTAAGGCTTTCAAGAGGTCCTCCTTCATGGAAATAAAAAAGCCTGGCGCGAATCCGCGTCAGGCTTTAAAAGTAGCGGGGGCAAGACTCGAACTTGCGACCTTTGGGTTATGAGCCCAACGAGCTACCAACTGCTCCACCCCGCAATATATTGTCAATTATTTTTTCGGTTCGTCTGTTAAAGCGATTGCAAATATAATATTATTGTATGAGTACTCCAAATTTTTCTTAGATCATTTGCTAAAATTTTACGAGCGGGCTTGAATTTTTGGCTGAATGACAGTTTTTTCCATTTGCTTTTTCAAAGTGGAGCTGGTTTTCATACTGCTATAAAATTATACCCTCCTACCTGTTCTTTACATTTTCATAAATGCTTTTGGTCAAAAAAATTTGGAATTGCTAATCTTGTTGCTCCGAAAAAATACCCAGAATTATTATTATTGCACAAAGGTGAGATACGATTTGAGCATCTGTTTTCATTTATAAATCTGCCGAACCTGCTTTTCATTCATTATTTGAAAAGCTTGGTAATGATATGACAGGAGACTACAAAATACTTATCACCGACGATGATCCCAAAATTCCGTCAGCTATTGTCGAAAATTTTGAGCGTCAGGGTTATCATTATTGCTTTTATCAGTCGCTTGATGGAGAAACGGCCTTGCGTCTTGCCCGGGAAAAGCAGCCTGATTTGATCCTTATTGACTGGGAATTACCTGGTATATCCGGTTTGGAAGTCGTGCGGAGTTTGAAAAATGATAAGCAAACCCGCGATATACTTGTTATTATGATTACCGGTGTGATGACTTCCGTAGATCATTTACAGACAGCATTTGATGCTGGTGTGGTGGATTTCATCAGAAAACCCCTGGAGCCCGCCGAAGTCATTGCCCGGGTCCGATCTATGCTGATGCTGTCCAAAGCCTACAGCAAGAATCTTGAGCTTAAAAATCAGGAGCTGATGAATACCACCATGCGCCTGACCAAGAATAATGAGTTTCATATTAAATTGGTGGAGAAACTTAAGGATCTGGATCAGCAGATTTCGGAAGAAAATGCTTCCGGTAAGCAAATCATTTCTTCGATGATCCATGAAATTAATCTTAATACAAAAGATGAGAGTTGGGAACAATTTGAACTCTATTTTAAGCAAACCCATCCCGATTTCATCGACCACCTTTTGGATAAATATCCCGATCTAACCCCGGCCGAGATTAAACTGAGTACCTTTTTGAAATTGAACCTGAGAACGAAGGATATAGCGGCCATAACATTTCAGGAGCCACACAGCATAAGGATTGCCCGATCCCGTTTACGCAAAAAGATGGGCCTGACGCGCAACGATAACCTGGTTACCCATTTGATGTCGCTTTAGTGCATTAGGAACCAGGGTATTTCTCTACAGGAACAAGGGGGAAATGCTTTGAATGGGTACACGCGAGTTCATAAAGTTTAAGATATGAAACGATACGGAATTATTTTTTTGATTTTATTGGGTATTGTTTGGGAAACGGGTGCGGTTAATTCTGACAGCCTGGTCTATGAGTTGGGTCAGACCAAACAGGATACGGTAAAGATAGATTTGCTAGACCGTTTGGGTCAGCATTTCATGTATACCGATCCGGATACGGCCCGTCATTTTGCCACCCGTGGGCTGGAATTGGCCAAAAAACAGGAGAAGACCACTGAGAAAGCCCATTTTCTCAAAATGTTGGGCGATATCAGTGACATCCAGGGGGATTACCAACAGGCGGAAGCCCATTATCGCAAAGCCATTCCGTTGTTCAGGCAATCAGATCAATTACATTCTCTTGCCCATGCTTTTTTAGCCCGTGGTTTGACCCATATCCATCTTGGGGCTTATCCCAAAGCCCTGGAGTACAATCAAAAGGCTTTAACCCTTGCGCGTGAGGCAGATTATGATGCACTGGTCCCTTCCTGCCATACCAACATTGGCATCATTCACCGCCATCAGCAAAACTTTCAACAAGCCCTTTCCTATTTTCAGCAGGCCCTGAAAGGCTTCAAAGCCAAAGGCGCCCAACGCAACGTGGCCAAAAGCTATGGCAATATCGGAATAGTCTTTAAGAGTCAGGGGCAATATCGAAAGGCGTTGGAAAACCAGCGAAAAGTACGCGATATCTACCAAAAAATGGATTATACCTATGGATTGGCCCAGGCTTATGGAAATATAGGCAGCGTTCTCAATGATATGAATAAATTTACCCATGCGATACAGGCATTTAAAAAAAGTAAGGCTTTATTCGAGGAATTGGGTGTCCGGAATGGTGTAGCTCTGGCTCTGGGTAACCTGGCTTCGGTCCATATCGAGGTGGCCTCTGAGTTCAATAACCCCGGCCATGTGAGACATCGCTATCAAGAGGCCATTGAATATTCGCGTAAAGAACTTAGTCTGGCCAGGGAGATGTCTTCCCTGGAGCGCAAAGAACAGGCCTATAAGAACCTTTATATGGCTCATGAAAGGTTGAACCATCATCAAAAGGCCCTGGATTATCATCAGGCCTTCAAAAAGGTTCAGGATAGCCTTTTTAATAAAGCAAAGAGCGAACAAATCAGCCGGTTGGAAACCCAACATCAGGTTCGCCAAAAGGAGCGCAAAAATGAACTTTTGAGCAGGGAAAATCAGTTGCAGAAAGCCCGTATTAAAAATAACCAGCGTTTGATGGCCGCCATCGGAGTGGGGTTTGCCGGAGCTCTGGCTGTAACTTTTTTGCTGCTTAGAAGCCGCCAGCGTGAACGTCAATATAATCGCCGGCTGGAGGAAAAAAATACACAGATTACGGACCAAAAAGAGGAATTGCAAAGTTTTAACGAAAAACTCGAGGAAGCTTCCCGCTTTAAAGAAGCCATGACCCGAATGATGGTCCATGATTTAAAAAATCCCCTGAATTATATCATTCACCATGCCGATGCTCAGGATGAGCGGTATCAAAATCTGGTGCGAAGATATAGCCGTTATATGCTGCATATCGTGATGAATGCGCTCGATGTATATCGGACCGGAAATGATCAAATTCAGCTCAATACAACCAACTTCAACATTTATCAGATGGTTCGCGAGGCCATTAGCGAGGTAGAGGTCTTTAGCCGTGAAAAACAGTTGAGTTTATACAACAAAACCCACAACAATATTTGGATTCAGGCTGATTATCAGATCTTAAAGCGGGTCCTGGTCAATTTGATGGGCAATGCCATTAAATATACTCCTTCAGGCGGGAGTATCACCGTTGTAAGTCAGTGGGATGAACGAAAACTTAAAATGAGCATCACTGATACCGGTATAGGCATGTCCAAAGAGGATCAGCAGCACCTATTTGATCAGCCTGGTTTTGCTAGTGATCCAAACAATTCATATTTTTCGACCGGGCTGGGATTATATTTTTGCAAGATGGCCCTTGAAGCGCATCAAACAAAGATTCACATTAATTCTATCAAAGAGGGGGGTACCACCATCTGGTTTATTTTACCTGGAGTTCAATCTGGTGAAGTGAAAAGGGATGGTGAGCGATCTGAAACTTCTTCTCCTGTTATGGACTTTAAGTTTACCCAGGAAGAGTGGCAAAAGCTTAAGGCTTTTAGCGACAAGCTGAAAGCCTATGAAGTCTATGAAGTCACTAGCATAAGAAGACTCCTTCAGGCATTGGATGATGAAGGAAGTGAATCGATTACAGCCTGGAAAGAAGCCCTCCTTCAAACGGTTAAGGCTAGTAATGACCCGCATTACCGTCAGCTGCTTACCCTTTTTGATTGAATTGACGCAACTTCTTGAAAATTAGCTCGTTATTTTTATGGAAATGGCTGGAACGCTGCGTTTAGAATTGCCGGCAAATTCCCTTGAGATTAAATGAGCTTACTACCCGTTTGATTTTCGAATCCTATCCTTTTCCTTATAATCCTTGAATATTCCTCTATACAAGGAGGCTCTTTTTTGGAAGGTGTCCTTAAGCTGATCTGTCTGTGTATATAAATTGTATAAGGGAATGCGCCAAAGTGTATATATTTTGTTAACTCCTTGTCTTTTAATTTTATATAATATCGCCCCATCTTTGTCTTAAATTATTAAATACCGTAGAAATGGTCGATATAGATGAATTATTGAATAAGCTTAAAGCCCAGCGGGAGGCATTGAAAGGTGCCATTGATCATGCCCTGAATCAACAAAAGCAGGATGGCAAAGGTTCGCCATCTCAAAGCGATTCAGGCTCGAGTTTCCCTCGGGAACCCAGGGACGATGAAAACAAAGGAGATGGCAAAAACGCATAAATCATCATTTATATGCGGGCATTGCTGATAAATGTTTGCAGGCTGTATACATTTTGTTAATGGATGATTGCTTGAGTGTATACATTTTACTAATGCCTTAAAATTGAATTCATAATATGGAATCTTCATTTTTGTACAAAACAAAAAACATAAAAATTATGAGACGAGTGAAATTGTTATTTCTGTTAATGGTTATGGTCGCAGCAAGTTCTGCTGTGGCGCAGGAGAAGCTGGATCATGAAAAAAGCAAGTATGTGGGCCCGGATGGTAAATTGTTTGTTAACCTGGAGCTTCCTGTTTACTTGTATATGTCAACCGAAAAAGGCGGGGGCGGAAACCATCAGCTGTTAGAGAGTAAAAAAACCAAGGATTATGCCAATCCCATGTATTTTGATGAAGAGGGCTACAATACGATCCGCTCTCCCTGGTGCGCTGATACTGCCGGTAGAATGGCAAAGCCTAAAAAAGATGTGGTCTTTGAGGTTTATGCCGACGGAACTCCGCCCGAAACCCGCTCCAAATTTGATGTTGCCCCTGAATATCTGGCGAACCAGAAGGTTTATTACGGCAAAAACCTTCAGGTCGAGCTGAAGGCCTCTGATGAACTGGCCGATGTGAAAAAGGTTTACTATTCCGTCAACGGCAGTTCCTATGAAGCCTATAAACAGCGGTTGAAGTTTAGCAACGATCCCAACAATAAATACAACCTTAAGTATTATGCAGTGGATCATGTAGGAAATGTTGAAAAGGCAGGCCAGAGGACATTTTGGGTCGATGAAACCCCTCCTGAGCCTACAGCCGATATAAAGGGACTGGTGGTTGGCGATAACAAGACCAATGAAAATGGGCAGCTGGTTCTCGATGCAACCGACAATCTCTCTGGTGTGGATCAGGTGCAGTATTACATTGATGATAATCCCTATCATCCATACAATAAGCCCCTTACAGTCGATCATCTGAGCAATGGCATGCATACCCTCCATTATGTTTGCTCAGACAATGTAGAAAATAAACGCTCTAAGCAGACCATGACCTTTGAGATTGACAAGCTTCCCCCGGAATTGGATATTGAAATTCAGGGAGATCAGTTCAAGGGCGATCATCATTATATTTCGCCCAGTACCCAAATTGCCATACAGGCAGATGATAAGCAAAGTAAGATCAAAGCCACCCGCTACAGCATCAACCATACAAAACTTGATCAGACTTATCAAAGTCCTTTCACCATTGGCTCCCGGCAGGGTTTGAAAAAAGTGCGGTATCATTCCGAGGATGTGCTCAAGAATGTTTCGGAAAATCAACTGAAAACCGTCTTTCTTGACAAGCAGGCCCCCACTACTGAGATCTCCTATGAGAGGCCCAAGCATACCATTGATCAACTTTTCATCAATAAGGATACCAGGATCAAGCTTCACTCGAGCGATCAGGAATCGGGTGTGTCGAACATTGAATACAAGGTGGATGATGGAAGCTGGGCAAACTATTCTTCCCGGGGCATTTCGGTGAAAGAGGCGGGTTCCCATCAGATCAGCTTCCGATCCTATGACAAAGTCAACAACAAGGAAAAGACCAAATCCAGCTCCTTTTTTGTAGACAACAAAGCCCCGAAAATATTTGCCAAATTCAGCATTGATGCCACCGGCTCCAAAAAAAAGGATGGTAAGTCATATGACGTTTATCCGCCCCGAACCAGGTTGTTCTTTGGAGCTACCGATGCAAACTGTGGCACTGACCAAATCTTTTATTCGATCAATGAGGGTTCACTTGAACAGTATGCCACCGGCCAGAACATCGATATTGCCGAACGCGATGGGCTGCAAAAAGGCGGATTTTACCGGGTTAAAGTCATAGCTAAAGACAAACTGGGCAATGCCCGGGAGAAAACCCTGAAATTCTTTATCCGACAATAAATCCTTTTTCGTTAGCCGGGTCAGTCAAGAGGTTGTTGAACATGTTTCAGCAGCCTCTTTTTCTTTCCTTTTAGCCGGCATAGAGATTGGGCTCAGATCGAGACCAAAAAATCACCATCAAGCATCATCAGCTGGGGGTTGAGTGGGGGCCACCATCCGGAGCCCATCCCGACAGCCACAGCCTATGAAATGGTTTTAACTACCGATGAAGTGAAAGACAAATAATGGCTTTTTGTTTTTTTAGCCACCATAAATTGATGAAAACTATTATCTTTGCAAATTGGTAAAGGTGAAGTGATGGCAGAAGATTCCAACAACAATAAGAAGCCCCTGCTGCGGAGGCTTAAGGACAAATACCGACTGATCATATACAACGACGACACTTTCGAGGAGATCTGGTATATGCGCCTGAGCCGCCTCAACGTGCTGGCTGTATTCGGCACGGGCGCCATCCTGCTGATTGCCCTGGTCAGCCTTTTGATCGCTTATACCCCCATCCGCGAATTCATCCCCGGTTACCCCGAAGGCGATATGCGCCGTCAACTGGCCGAAAATTACGCCAAGCTCGATTCGCTGGAAAAGGAACTGCAACTGCGCGGACAGTACATCGATAACATCGCCACGATCATGGCCGGAGGTGTGCCCAAAGAAAAAACCTATTCCAAAGATACCACCGTCGAAGAGCAAAAGGTACAGTTCGAAAAATCCAAATCCGATTCCATCCTGCGCAAACAGATTGAAAAGGAAGAGAAATACACCCTTTCCCTGAACTATAATGAACCATCCGGGCGCGATCTTTCGCAGATTCACTTCTTCAGCCCGGTTAACGGGATGGTGACCAATTCCTACAATGCCAAAGAAAACCATTTTGGCACCGACATCGTGGCCGGCGACAACAATGTGGTGGTTTCCACCCTGGAAGGGACAGTTACCATGGCCAACTGGACCCTTAAAACCGGGTGGGTCATTCAGATTCAACACGAAAACAACCTTCTTACCGTTTATAAGCACAATGCAGAATTGTTGAAAGAGGTGGGTGATCATGTCAAGGCCGGGGAGGCCGTTGCCATCATTGGCAACAGCGGTGAACTCACCAGCGGGCCGCACCTGCATTTTGAACTCTGGCACAATGGCTCCCCCCTGGATCCGGAGAAATACATCGTTTTTTAGACGTCAAGCCTATGTGGGATAAGAAAAGCATTGCCATTTTAGGGGCCACCGGCTCGATTGGAACCCAGACCCTGGAAGTGATTCAGTCTTTCCCGGGCCATTATGATGTGAAGGTGCTCACCACTCATCGCAACGTCGACTTGCTTGCCCGGCAGGTTCAGCGGTTTGATCCGCAAAAGGTGGTCGTGGCCGATGCCAGCCGGGAAGACCGCCTGAAAAGCCTGCTGGCAAATCATCCCGTAGAAATCTACTCGGGCGAGCAGGCCCTTTCCCAGGTGATTGACTCGACCCCCCTTGACCTGGTGATGGTTGCACTGGTGGGTTATTCCGGTTTAATGCCCACCATCACCGCCCTGCGCCAGGGTTTGCCCATTGCCCTGGCCAACAAGGAAACCCTGGTGGTGGCCGGCGACCTGATTAAAGATCTGGCGGCTCAGCATCAGGTGGAAATTTTACCCGTCGATTCTGAACATTCTGCCATATACCAGTGTTTGACTGGTGAATCATTGCAGTCGGTAGAGAAGATTTATCTGACCGCCTCCGGAGGCCCTTTCCGCAATACCAGCAAGGAAGAGCTCAGAAACGTCACCCCGGCCCAGGCCCTGAACCATCCCAACTGGAACATGGGCAACAAAATTACCATCGATTCGGCAACCATGATGAACAAAGGATTTGAAGCCATAGAAGCCCACTGGCTCTTTGACCTGGAACCGGACCGCATTGATGTGGTGATCCACCCCCAATCGGTGATCCATTCCATTGTGCAGTTTACCGATGGCTCGATGAAGGCCCAGATGGGCCTGCCCGATATGCGCGTGCCCATTGCTTACGCTTTGGCTGCCCCGCACAGATTAAAAACCCATTTTGAACGTTTATCCTTTGACCAGATTACACAATTGACTTTTGAAAAACCCGATCCTGAAAAATTTGTTAACCTCTCCCTGGCTTATCGGGCCATGGAACAGCAGGGCAATATGCCCTGTGTGCTGAATGCCGCCAATGAGATTGCCGTCCAGGCTTTCCTGGAAGAAAAGATTGGATTTTTGCAAATGCCAGAAATCGTTGAACAGGCCATGAAGCATATCCACCATATCACCCAACCCGGTTTGGACGATTATATTCAGACCGATCAGGAAACACGGGCATATGCGAGAAGTTTAATCACAAAAAAAACCAGTGCCTAAATGGAAATATTAGTTAAGGTAGCGCAGTTGATATTGAGTTTGTCCATCCTGGTGATTCTGCACGAATTTGGACATTTTATTCTGGCCAAGATATTTAAAACCCGGGTGGAAAAATTTTATTTGTTCTTTAACCCCGGTTTTTCCCTTTTCAAGGTCCGCAAAGGAGAGACTGAATACGGTATGGGATGGCTTCCGCTGGGGGGCTATGTGAAAATCTCCGGGATGATTGATGAGTCCATGGACAAGGAACAAATGCAGAAGCCTCCCCAGCCGTGGGAGTTCCGTGCCAAGCCTGCTTGGCAGCGCCTACTGATCATGCTTGGAGGAGTGACCATGAATTTTATCCTGGCCATCCTCATCTATGCCTCGGTCCTCTACGCCTGGGGCGAACAATATTTGCCCAATGACAATGTAAAATACGGCATTGCAGCCAATGAGCTGGCTGAAGAGATCGGCTTTCAGGACGGCGACCATATTGTGTCAGTGGCTGGCAAGGATGTGAAACGCTTCAGCGAGATACCTAAAACCATCCTCCTGGAAAAGGCCAGTGAAGTGACCGTTAAGCGGAACGGCGAGCTGACCACTGTGCATATAGCCGACAGTCTGTTTCCCAAACTCTTGAATAATCCACAGTTCATCAACCTTCGGATGCCTCCTGTTATTGGAGGATTCAGCAAGGAGTCTCCGGCCAAAGAGGCGGGTTTGCAACAGGGCGACCGGATTGTAGCCATTAATGGGGAGGAGGTCCGGTTCTTTGATCAGTTGCAGGAAAAACTGGCCGGAAAGGCCAACTCCCCGCTTACCGTTACCGTCGAAAGGAATGGCGAGCGGAAGGAATATAAGCTGACCACCACTTCCCAAGGCCACATTGGCTTTTATGTGGGCAACATGAACCGCTATTTTGAGCTGGAGGAAGAGAGATATACCTTTGTAGCGGCCATCCCGGCTGGCATCAGCAAAGGGGTGACCACCTTCAAGGAATACCTCAAACAGCTTGGCCTGATTTTTACCCCCGATACCCAGGCCTATAAAGAAGTGGGGGGATTTATTACCATCGGAAAAATATTCCCGGGCGTTTGGAACTGGCATGCCTTCTGGAATCTAACTGCATTCCTGTCGATTATCCTGGCCATCATTAATGTGCTGCCCATACCTGCACTCGACGGAGGCCATGTGATGTTTTTGGTTTACGAGATCCTCAGTGGCCAGCGACCCAGCGATAAGTTCCTCGAATATGCACAAATCGCAGGGATGCTGATCCTGCTGGCCATTTTGATCTATGCCAATGGCAATGACATCGTGAAACTCTTCACCAATCAGTAACCATTGTTGCTTTTATATTTGAGTGAAAAAGATTAATTTCGTTGGATACAGATAAAAAAGGTATTACTTATGATGAATGTTGTAGTATTTGGATATCCCGGGGTTTGGGAGATACTTCTGATTGTGCTTGCTCTGTTGCTGGTTTTCGGCGGCCGCAAAATACCTGAGATCATGAAAGGTTTCGGCAAAGGAATCAAGGAATTCAAGGATGCCACAGGCAGTGGAAAATCGCAGGAGGAGAGCAACAACAAGGACAGCATCCATGACAAGAATAAAAGTGAGTAACTTTGGCCCGCCGTGGGATGATCAATGCTGTGAAACTGCGGGCCTTTGTTGGCTTGTATTGTTCCCTGTCATGTTGCCCCCTTTTACGCACCCTTCCTATGAGCTGTCATGAATCAAAAAGGTGCATGAGGTGAATGGTCTTTATCGTAATGCAAGGCTTCCTTTATTAATCGGAAGCAAATGTAAATAGCAAGCAATAAGGCCCTGTTTGGATGATGGGGCCTTTTATTTTGGTTTTTCCTGAGCTGCCTGATTATTGTAATCTTCTCGTGCTATCTTTTGATCTTTGGGGATTTTTGAGTTATATTTAAACCCGTATTGACCATGATGAGCCCCATCGTGATAACTTAACGCCAGATTCATTACTGAACAGCCAAACCCCTGGAACATGGCAAGCAGATACAAATGGTTTGTGGGATTGATGGTGCTGCAGGGATTCCTGCTGACTTTCCTTCCCCGTTGTCTTCATGCACGACCCACAAGTGATTCCATCCCGATTTTTCCCGATTTGGTTTATGAATACCGCATCACAGAACTGAATCGACAAACCCCCATCGAATTGGACTACAACAAGTATGTGCGGCGCTACATCGATGTTTATACCATTGAGCAGCGCCAGCATATGGCTGATATAGCAGGCAGGGCCCAAAAATACTTCCCCCTGATTGAACAGAAGCTTGATGAGCACCAGTTGCCCCTGGAGCTTAAGTATCTGGCCATTGTTGAATCGGCACTGGATCCTTTTGCCGTTTCTTCCTCGGGGGCTGTCGGATTGTGGCAGTTCAAGCTCAATACCAGCCGCATGTTTGATCTGGAGGTTAATTCTTATATCGATGAGCGCCGCGACCCCTATAAATCAACTGAGGCGGCCTGCGATTACCTTCAGTACCTTTACCGCACCTATAACGACTGGCAACTGGCCCTGGCTGCTTATAACGGCGGGCCCGGGGTGGTGCGCAAGGCCATCAAAAGGGCAGGGGGAAACAGAAATTTCTGGGAACTCTTCCCCTATCTGCCTGAACAAACAAAAGGATATGTGCCGGCTTTCATCGCCGTGAATTATGCCATGAATTACCTGAAAGATCATGAAATCAAACCTGAGGAAACCGCATTTCCCTTTCATCAAACCGATACGGTGAAGATTCAGTATGCAGCCGATTTTCAGAGTATTGCTTCCCAGATCAATTTGCCTGTAAAAACCCTAGAACAATTGAATCCCATCTACCGGCGCCATTTTATTCCTAACCTGAAACAGCCAACGGCACTGGTACTGCCCCAGGATAAAATCGGGACTTTTATTACCAAGGAAAGCCTGATCCTTCAGGCAAATCCTTCTCCCACCCGTCAAAAAAAGCCCGAAAAACATCCGGAGGAACAAGGCAAGGAAAAGCTGGTTCATGTCGTTGAAAAAGGAGAATATTTTCATAAAATCGCGATGAAATATAATTGCACCATTGAGCAGATTCGTCGGTGGAACGATTTGCCCAATAACAACCTGCAGGTAGGGCAGAAACTGGATATCTGGGTTGAACCCGGGTATCATCAAAAGATGAAGGACGAACCTCTGCAGGCTGAACAAAGGCACAACCAGGCCGATACCAATAAGCGCGTGGTTTATTATACGGTGCAAGAGGGAGATACCATCTGGAAAATTGCCAATAAATTCAATTGTGAATCAATTGCCGATTTGATTAAAACCAATGATATAGACAATGAAAAGGATCTCAAGCCCGGCAAAAGGCTGAAGATTTATCTGGATCATTAACCAAATACCTGATATCTTATGAATAAGTTTGTTGCCACATTTACCATCGCTGCCCTGGGGTTGGTGTTCCTGTTGGGATGCAACCCTGAAAAAGCCAGGCAGCAGCAAGGGACCCTACCCAGTGTAACGGGTAAAACCGGTGAGCTGGTGGTCGTTATGGATACAGCCAAATTTAGAGGCCAGACCGGGCTGCCCATCCGCAAGCAGCTGAGCAGTGTTTTCAAAGGACTGCCCCAGCCTGAACCTATTTTTGATCTGGTCAACATACCGGGAAAAGCCTTCGACCGCGGTTTTAAAACCCACCGGAATGTGTTGAGGGTTCAGATGGGCCAACAATATAGCAAAACCCAATTTCTAATAAAAAAGGGGGTATACGCAAAATCCCAGATCCTTATTGAAGCCCAGGCACCCAATGATTCCTCGCTGAAAAAACTTTTCCGCCAGCAGGGCGATAAAGCTGCCCAGCGTTTTATCGAATCGGAATGGAACCGCTATCTGAAAGCATACCGGAGCATGCGGAACCGTGGAGCAATGCAGCACCTACGCGAAAAATTCGGCATCGAGATGGTTATCCCCAAGGGCTACTCCCTGGATAAGGATACCACCAATTTTTCCTGGCTCGCCAAGGAGGATCCCGAATATTCGCAGGGATTCCTGATCTATAAATATCCCTATAAGGGCGAAGAAACTTTCACCCTTCAATATCAGATTGATATGAGGGACCGGTTCACCAAAAAGTTTGTTCCCGGACCTTCCCCCAACTCCTGGATGATCACCGAGACGATGGTGACGCCTTTCTTCGAGAAGAAAAGGCTGAACAACCATACCGTTTATGAGATGCGGGGGTTGTGGAAGGTGAAAAATGATTTTATGGGCGGTCCCTTTGTCACATACAGCATTTTTAATGAAAATACCGGGCAGGTAATTACCGTGGATGGCTTTGTGTATGCTCCCCGCTTTGATAAGCGCAACTATGTAAGACAGATCGAAGCGATTCTCCAGAGCCTGAAGCTGACCCGCTGAATTGAGCGATAATCGATCAAATGTGTGGCCATATGGAACCTGTTCTGACCAAAACCGAAGAGAGGCCCCTGGATGTTTCGGTGGTCTACATCACCGACCGCGACACCGATCTGTCTGACTATTCATTTACCACCACTGAATATGAATACATACGCAGGCAGATAAGCGCCGGGAAACAGACGATTGCGATCAATTCCTATTTTAAATGGTCGTACCTGGTCCTGCCTGAACAGGAGCTTTCTGAAGACCAGCAGCGGGAGTCGTTCAGGCAGAGTGCTGCCCGTTTGTTTGCCTCGATACGGGAAAATGAACATGAAGAGCTGCTGGTGGTGGATGCTGCCAGCAAGCCCCAATGGGTGGAGGCCTTTCTCGAAGGCCTGGCGTTAAGTTGCTACCAGTTTTTGAAGTATAAGAAGGATAGACAGGATCATCAGCATAAGCTGCAGCAGGTGCTTGTCTACAGCAGTAGCATCGCCCAGGACAGGCTTGAGCATTTGAAGAACATTACCCGGGCTGTCTGTTATGCCCGAGACCTGGTTAATGAACCCCTTTCACACCTGGATGCCGGAGAGCTAAGCCGTGCATTTGAAAATATGGGCAAAGAAGCCGGCTTTTCTACCGAGATATTCAACAAAAAGAAGATTGAGGCCCTTAAGCTAAGGGGATTGCTGGCGGTTAACCAGGGCAGTGTGGATCCGCCTTCTTTTTCGGTGATGGAGTGGAAACCGGAAGACCGGAAGAATGAACGCCCGGTGGTTTTAATCGGAAAGGGCATTGTGTATGATACTGGAGGTATCAGCTTAAAACCAACTTCTTCGATGTTGGATATGAAATCGGATATGGCCGGGGCTGCCACGGTGGCGGGCATCATGTATGCCGCTGCCATGAATCGCCTGCCGCTGCATCTGATTGGCCTGGTGCCGGCCACCGATAACCGCCCGGGCAACAATGCCTATACCCCCGGCGACGTGATCACCATGCACGACGATACAACCGTGGAGGTGATCAATACCGATGCCGAGGGTAGAATGGTGCTGGCCGATGCTTTAAGCTTCGCCCGCCAGTATGATCCAGAGCTGGTTTTTGATTTTGCTACCCTTACCGGCTCAGCTTCCGTGGTGGTTGGACCCCAGGGAATTCTGACTATGGGCAACGCCCAACCAGAAATTTTTGAAAGGCTGCTGCAAAGCGGCCAAAATACCTATGAACGCCTGGTACAGCTTCCCCTTTGGAAAGAATACCAACAAATGATCCGCTCTGATGTGGCCGATATTAAAAATGCAGCCGGTAAACAGGCCGGTGCCATCACTGCCGGCAAATTTCTGGAGTATTTTACGGATTATCCCTGGGTCCATTTCGATATTGCCCCCATGGCCTTTCTGGAGAAGAAAGATGCTTACCGCTGCAAAGGCGGAACCGGTATTGGGATCCGGCTGATGGTTGATTTTCTCAGTCGGTATAACTCCACATAAATATCATTATATTTGAGCAATTAAAGTCAAGCGATTATGGAGCAAATTAAGGTTGGAATTACCCAGGGCGATATAAACGGAATAAGCTATGAAGTGATCATAAAAACCTTGCTTGATCAGCGGATCAATGAATTCTGCACTCCGGTGGTATATGGATCCGCCAAGGTAGCGGCTTACCACCGAAAAGCTCTGAATATACAGAATTTTAGCCTCAACATCATCCGCGATGCAGGGAAAGCCCATCATAAAAAAGCCAATGTGATCAATTGCCTGGATGATAACATTCGGGTTGAACTGGGACGGCCTACCCCTGAATCGGGCCGGGCCGCGCTTACAGCATTGGAGCAGGCCGTGCAGGATTTGAAAGAAGAAAAGATCGATGTACTGGTTACGGGCCCCATCAATAAGGACAACATTCAAAGTGAACATTTTGACTTTCCCGGGCATACCGAATACCTGGCGCATCATTTCGGGAGCGGGAAAGATACTTTGATGTTGATGGTCAGCGATTTAATGAAAGTGGGGGTGGTTACCGGTCATATTCCACTTAGGGATGTACCCGATGCGCTTTCCCAGGATTTGATCCTTCGCAAGTTACGGATTTTGGATCAGACGTTGCTGCAGGATTTTAAGGTACACAAACCCCGCATTGCGGTTTTTGGGCTGAACCCCCATGCCAGCGACGGCGGAGTAATTGGCGAAGAGGAAAACAATACCATCATTCCGGCCATTCAGCGAGCCAAAGAGGAAGACATTATGGCTTTCGGGCCTTACCCGGCCGACGGCTTTTTTGGTTCGGCCAATATCAAAAAGTTTGATGCCATTCTGGCCATGTATCATGACCAGGGTTTGGCTCCTTTTAAAGCCATTTCTTTTGATGAGGGGGTGAATTTTACCGCCGGTTTGAATATTGTGCGGACCTCGCCCGGTCATGGTACTGCTTATGAGCTGGCCGGCAAGAATGAAGCTTCTCCCAAGTCATTCCGCAATGCCCTGTTTCTGGCACTGGATATTTACCGCAACCGGAAAGAATACCAGGGTTTGGCCTCCAATCCACTCGAATCACAGGATAAGTCGGATATTTAACCCCGCTTAGCGGGGGTAGCTTACAAGGAGACCCCGCTTAGCGGGGTCCGCTAAGCGGGGTCCGCTTCATTTTTTGACCCCGCTAAGCGGGGTCCTCTTCGGGGTCTGAGCTTCCTGCAGCATGGATGTTGCGCATGAGCCCTTCGTATTTGGTGCGTTTGACGGCCGATTTTTTGAACAGCTCCCGGAAATGCGCTCGACTAAGCCGTTCCCAGTCAGGGCGCGTTAGATTCAGCAGATCGGGATGCGGCTCGAACGCTTCAACAGAGGTAGGCCTCGATTTGCGGTTCCACGGGCAAACATCCTGGCAAACATCACACCCAAAGATCCAGTCCTGGTATTGACCGGCCAAATCTTCCGGGATGTCGCCTTTATTCTCGATGGTGAGGTAGGAGATGCAACGGGTGGCATCGATGCGCCAGGCATCGGTCAGGGCACCGGTGGGACAGGCATCAAGGCACTTGCGACAGTTTCCGCAATAATCGCGCATGGGGGTGTCAGGGGGCAGTTCCAGGTCAACAATCAATTCCCCGATAAAAATGAACGAGCCATGGCGTGGTGAGATCAGATTGGTGTTCTTGCCAATCCACCCCAGCCCGGCTTTTTGAGCCCATACTTTATCCATTACCGGGGCCGTATCCACAAAAGCCCTTCCATTAACAGGAGCCACTTCCTGGTTAATATACGCCAGCAATTGTCCCAGCATTTTTTTCATTACCAGGTGATAATCGCGCCCATAAGCATATTTGGAGATTTGGTAGGTGTCGCCTCTTTGCCGGCGCCTCGGGTAATAGTTGAGGATCACCGATATCACCGACCGCGCCCGATCAACCAACCGGGTGGGATCACTCCTTTTGTCGAAATGCCCCTCCATGTAATGCATGTCGCCGTGGCGCTCCTCGGCCAGGTATTGCTCCAACCCCCGGGCTTCTTCCTTTAAAAAACCCGCCTCGGCAATGCCACAATCCAAAAAACCAAGCTCCCGCGCCTTGGCCTTAATCAGAGCCCTATGTCGAGCGGCATCGCCCATCTACATCAACCCCAGCTCCAGCTTGGCCTCGTCCGACATCATGTCCTGATGCCACGGCGGGTCAAACACCAACTCTACCTCGGCATCGCTGACCCCGTCAATGTTTTTGATCTGATCCTCTACCTTCATAACAATCTGATCGGCGATGGGACAATTCGGAGCGGTAAGGGTCATCCGGATGTGGACCTTCTTCTGATCATCCACCTCAATGTTGTAAATCAAACCAAGATCGTAAATGTTCACGGGGATTTCCGGGTCATAGATATACTTGAGCACACTGACGATCTCTCCTTCCAGTTCCAAATAGTGCTGGTCCTTGTTATTTTGTTCATTGTTCATGGCTCTGACTTTTACTGGTTCTGTGCTTACTTCGAAGCTGTATCAGCTGTTATCAAACCTGATGAAATTCTCATGCTGATTGATTATCCGACTCTTTTGCTTACTCCGGAGCTGTATAGGCCGTTTTCATCAAACCTGTCATTATGCCCTCTATCTATTTGTTAATCTGCTCGTTAAGGAGTTCTTTTGTTTGTGGATTATGGCCTTTCGGGCATTGACTGTGCATTTTCTTCATAGATAGTACACCCTATAGTAAAAATTGTTCGATCTCAATGGTTTCCCTGCTGCTCATAGGCCACCGCGTAGGCCTTGATTTTGTTGATCATCGCCACCAACCCGTTCGATCGGGTGGGCGAGAGGTTTTCCTTTAAACCAATCTCATCAATGAAATAGAGGTTCGCCTCTTTGATTTCACTGGGTTTCCTTCCCGAGAGAACCTGTATCAAAAGGGCGATGATCCCTTTGGTGATGATTGCATCGCTGTCGGCATTAAAAACCAGCTTATCCCCTTGCATTTCAGCATGTAACCATACTTTTGACTGGCAACCTTCAATCAGGTTGTCCTGGGTCTTGTTTTGAGGATCCATCTCAGGCAGATCATGACTAAGCTCGATCAGGTAGTTGTATTTGTCCATCCAGTCATCGAACATGGAAAATTCCTCAATGATCTCCTGTTGTTTTTCGTCTAGGGTCATAGCAAATCGGTTTATCCAGGTAAGCTTTTATTTTTTTAGCCCGGTTATAATATAACACAGAGGCTTATTTTTTTATTGGTTTTTCTGTCAAGAATGATTTTTTCCGGGGAAGCAAGGCCATGGCTGATCAACTGAACATTTGTTTTACTTTGAGCAATGCCTGTTGAAGTTGATCTATTTCTTCGCGGGTGTTATAGATGGCCAGGGAAGCGCGCACGGTTCCTTCTATCCCGAAGTGATCCATTAGCGGTTCGGTGCAATGGTGGCCGGTACGCACGGCAATGCCCATCTTGTCCAAAACCATTCCGGTATCGTAATGGTGGATGCCTTCCATCAGGAAGGACAAAACACTGATTTTGCGGTCTGCGGTGCCATAAATCTTCATCCCCGGTATTTCCATGAGTTTTGAAGTGGCATATTGCAGCAGGTCGTTTTCATGGGCTTCGATGGCTTCCAGACCCAGGCTTTCGATGTAGCTCAGGGCTTCGGCCGTGCCTATGGCGCCCACGTAATTGGGCGTGCCTGCTTCAAACTTGAAGGGCAGCTCGTTGTAAGTGGTTTTTTCAAAGGTTACTTTTTGGATCATCTCGCCCCCGGTCTGGTAAGGGGGCAGCTCTTCCAGCCATTTCTCCTTCCCGTAAAGCACCCCCGATCCATTGGGCCCGTAAACCTTATGCCCGGAAAAAACATAAAAGTCGCAATCCAGTTGCTGGACATCGATCTTTTGATGCTGGATGCTTTGGGCGCCGTCGACCAGCACCGGTACGTCGTTCCGGTGGGCTATGTCGGTTATTTGTTTGACATCGTTGATGGTGCCCAGCGAATTGGATATGTGGTTGACCGCAATCAGCCTGGTGCGGTTATTGATATGTTTTTCGAATTCCTCCATGATCAGTTCGCCCCGGTCGTTGAAGGGAATTACCCTAAGGCGGGCACCTTTGCCCTGGCAAAGGACCTGCCAGGGGACAATGTTGGCATGGTGTTCCAGCTCCGTGATGATGATTTCGTCATCGGGGCCGATGTATTTTTCCCCGAACGCATAAGCAATGGCATTGATTGAATGGGTGGTGCCATTGGTGAAGATCACCTCATGCTGGTGGCGGGCATTGATGAAACGCTGAACCCGCTGGCGGGCCTGTTCATATTTTTCGGTCAACTGGTTGCTCAAATAATGCACCCCCCGGTGGATGTTGCTGTTTTCCCGGGTGTAGATCCGGTTGATCCGGTCGATCACCACCTGCGGTTTCTGGGTGGTGGCGGCGTTGTCCAGGTAAATCAGCGGTTTGTCGTGTACATACTGATCCAGTATGGGGAAGTCTTTGCGGAGTGCTGGAACATCTATGGATTGCTCGCTCATAACGGGGTGCCGTTTCAGGGATATATCACGAAATTAAACAAAATCCCCCGATAAAAAAACCGGGGGGTATGATTAGTTTTTGCCGCTATCCCCGCAGTGCATCTGACAGTAGTTGCACCGGGTGAGCTCTCCGCGGAGGCGTTTTTCGGTGAGTTCGTGGATGCGGTCCTGCAGGGGCTGAATATGAATTTCGCCGATGATTTCATGGGCAAAGGCATACATCAGCAGCAGTTGAGCCTCTTTGAGGGGGATACCGCGGCTTCTGAGATAGAACAGGGCATCTCCGTTGAGTTGGCCGGAAGTCCCCCCATGGCTGCATTTAACATCATCGGCGTAGATCTCAAGCTGGGGCTTTGAATTCATTTTGGCGTCATCGGTCAAAAGGATGTTGTTGTTGGCCTGGTAAGCCTCCGTCTTCTGGGCATCCTGCCGCACAAGGATCCGACCGTTGAAGGCCCCGGTGGCATAGTCATCGAGTACCCCCTTAAAAAGTTGATTGCTCCGGCTGTGGGGATGGGCATGGTCCATGTGCACGTAACTGTCAATGTGCTGGCCCCGGTCGGTCAGATACAGGCCAAGGGTCTTATTTTCACAGTTTTCTCCGTTTAACCGCAAATAATAATTGTTGCGGATCAAACCCCCATGCAGGGAAATGGTGTTGGACGTGACATTGCTGTCGCGCTCCTGGTTCAGGTATAAATTGGAGATCTGGGTGGAATCGTTGTGCTCGTTCTGGATCCGCACAAAATCCATATGGGCATTCTGGCCGGCATAAATCTCTGTTACTGAATTGGTCAGAAAAGTGGATTGCGAGAGGGTATGGTCACAGACGATGACCTTGGCTTGACTGCCTTCTTCCATCACCATCAGATTCCGGTGCTGCGACATGCCGGGCTCTTCATCCATTAAAAGGTTGATGATCTGAACCGGCTTGTCCATGGCCTTGCCCCGGGGAACATAAATAAATACCCCGTCCTGGGCAAACGCCGTGTTCAGAGCCGTAAGCCCTTGATTCTTCGAATCCGCATATTGATTGTAGTGCTTTTGAATGACCTCAGGGTATTCGTTGGCCGCTTCCCGCAAACTGGTGATGATCACCCCGTTGGGCAGCTTCTTCTGAGGGGTCTTCTTCTCATAAAACCATCCGTTCAGCAAAAGCACCACATGGGTGTCCAGTGCCGGAACATCACAATGGAAGATGTCATTCAGGTTGAAATCGATTTGCTTGGGCCGGATGTATGTTCTATAATCCTTTTCAAAGGCCGGGTTTAGATCGGTGTATTTGTAGTCTTCCACATTGCGGTCGGGAATACCATTTTGCTGAAACGCTTCAATGGCCACCTGACGGTGCTGATTGATCCCCTCAGGCAGCCCCTCGCGAATGGTGGATTGATGCTTATAGAAAAACGCGGCGAAACGGTCTTTCAGATCTATCGATTGGGCATGTATACTCATATAAGCTTTTTTACGTAAAAGGTATTAGACTTAGGCTTCCCCCATTTATCCGGCTTGCGTTTCTTTTCGCAGCCAGTCATATCCTTTATCCTCCAGCTCAATGGCCAGGTCCTTGTTGCCGGATTTGACGATCTGCCCGTCATAAAGCACATGAACCCGGTCGGGGATGATATAGTTCAAAAGGCGCTGATAATGGGTGATCACAATGGTTGCATTTTCGCTGGATTTGAGCTTGTTCACCCCATGGGCTACAATCTTCAGGGCATCAATGTCCAACCCCGAATCGGTCTCATCCAAAATGGAGAGTCGCGGATCCAGCATGGCCATCTGGAAAATCTCGTTGCGCTTCTTTTCACCGCCTGAAAAACCCTCATTCACCGAACGGTTGGTCAGGTTGGAGTCGATCTCCACCAGGTCCTTCTTCTCGCGCATCATCTTCAAAAAATCTGATGATTTCATGGGCTCCAGCCCCCGGTGCTTCCTTTGTTCGTTTACGGCCGTTTTGAGAAAATTCATCATGCTTACCCCGGGTATTTCAACCGGGTACTGAAAACCCAGGAAAATGCCCTCGCGCGCCCGCTCTTCCGGGGCCATTTCCAATAGGTTTTTCCCCTCATAAATGATTTCTCCTTCGGTGATGTTGAACAAATTCCTGCCGGCCAACACTGAAGCCAGGGTGCTCTTGCCCGAACCGTTCGGCCCCATGATGGCGTGGATCTCTCCCTTCTGCACTTCCAGATTGATGCCTTTTAATATCTGTTTGTCCTCTATGGAAACGTGTAAGTTTTTAATTGTGAGCATTTTGAATGTGGTTAATGATTAAATGATTCAATGATTAAATGATTGAATGGTTGAATGATTGAATGGTTGAATGATTAAATGCCATAATGTCTATATGTTTAGATGCTTGAATGTTAGCCTACGCTGCCTTCGAGGCTGATTTGAAGCAGGGTTTGGGCTTCCACGGCAAATTCCATAGGCAGCTTATTGATCACTTCCTTGGCATATCCGTTGACGATCAGGCCGATGGCATCCTCTTCATTGATTCCTCGCTGATTGCAATAAAAGATCTGATCATCGCCGATTTTGGAGGTGGTGGCCTCATGTTCGACAATGGCACTTCTGTTTTCCGTCTCTATATAGGGAAAGGTATGGGCACCGCACCTGTCGCCCATCAGCATGGAATCGCACTGTGAGAAATTTCTGGCGTTCTCGGCGTTTTTGGTGATCTTGACCAGTCCGCGGTAGCTGTTGTTGCTGTACCCGGCCGATATGCCCTTGGAGACGATCGTGCTTTTGGTGTTTTTACCGATGTGGATCATCTTGGTGCCGGTATCTGCCTGCTGATGGTTGTTGGTTACAGCCACCGAGTAAAATTCACCCACCGAATTGTCGCCCATCAAAATGACACTGGGGTATTTCCAGGTGATCGATGAACCGGTCTCTACCTGTGTCCAGGAAATCTTCGAATGGTTGCCCTGGGCCTTTCCCCGTTTGGTGACAAAATTGTATATTCCGCCCTTGCCTTCCTTGTCGCCGGGATACCAGTTTTGAACCGTGGAATATTTAACATGGGCATTGTTTTTGGCCACGATCTCCACGATGGCCGCATGCAATTGATTTTCGTCGCGAATGGGGGCCGTACAGCCTTCCAGGTAGCTCACATAGCTGTCATCCTCTGCAACGATAAGGGTTCGCTCGAACTGACCCGTATTGGCGGCATTGATCCGAAAGTAGGTGGATAGCTCCATGGGTGTGCGCACGCCTTTGGGAATGTAGACGAATGAACCATCGCTGAATACGGCTGAATTCAAGGCAGCAAAATAATTATCGGTGTAGGGCACCACGCTTCCCATGTATTCCCTGACCAGGTCGGGATGGTTTTGCACCGCTTCACTGAATGAACAAAAGATGATGCCCAGTTCAGCCAACTTTTCTTTAAATGTGGTCTTCACCGAGCTGCTGTCCATGACAGCGTCTACGGCTACACCGGCAAGGCGCTTCTGTTCATCGATGGGGATGCCCAGGCGGTCAAAGGTCTTCTTCAATTCCGGATCCACATCATCTATGCTTTTGGGCCCTGCCTTTTGTTTGGGCGCTGAATAGTACACCATGTCCTGGTAATCGATCTCAGGAATTTTCAGATGCGCCCACTCCGGCATTTTCATCTCTTTCCAGTGCCGGTAGGCCTTGAGTCGGAAATCCAGGAGAAATTCAGGCTCATTTTTTTTCTTTGAGATCGCCCGGATGATGTCTTCATTCAGTCCTTTTGGCAGGGTATCGCTCTCTACATCAGTTACCCAACCGTATTTGTATTCGTTTCCGGTATATTTCTGGAGGATTTTGTCCTGTTCTTTTGCCATAAATTTGCCTGTTCGTGTTGATGTGCTGTGAAAATAAATTTGGTATTAAAACGTATGTTATGTAGATTAATTCTAAATTGATGCAAATATATATTTATTTAACAAGAAAATTCACATCATTGTTTGTTTAGTTCGCCGTACAAAAAAATATTCAACAACATGTCAGGACAAAGTGATCAAGAACGGACCATATCCGAGTTGGGAGAATTCGGATTGATCGAGCATTTAACCCGCGAAGTTAAGTTGAACAATTCCAGCAGCATCCGTGGAATTGGCGATGATGCTGCTGTTTTGGATTATTCCGGCCGCCGGGTGCTTGTCTCCGGCGATGTGCTATTGGAGGGCATCCATTTCAACCTGATGTATACCCCACTGAAGCATTTGGGATATAAAGCTGTGGTGGTCAATATTTCCGACATTCTGGCCATGAATGGCGACCCCTCCCAGGTGATTGTTTCCCTTGGGATTTCGGGGAAGTTTGGCCTCAGCCAGCTCGAAGCCTTGTATGAGGGGATTCGCCTGGCATGTGATACATATCATATTGACTTTGTCGGTGGGGATA
>Ga0207714_1000424_pt1 | contig 29415 bp, 36 predicted proteins | sample PonA232FremontCA_2_FD_187270 | JGI IMG/M metagenome (GOLD analysis project Ga0207714, IMG submission 187270) | Marine sediment microbial community from Fremont, CA, USA - Pond A23 Sediment 2 (SPAdes) | ecosystem: Environmental > Aquatic > Marine > Unclassified | place: USA: Fremont, California...
CGAGCGCGCCCGCCACGCCCAGGACTTCGACGTCCCAGGCGAAGCCGGGTTCGGAAATGGATGGCCGAATCGACTGCCAGGCTTCCCGGCTCATCGCCTTCGCGCCACATTGGTAATCGCGCAATTGCACAGTCAAAAAACGACGACCGAGCCACGCGAAAACGTCCCCGAGATGCTGTCGTAGGATCGTCTGGTGGGATCGAACGTCAGCGTCCGGGTGTCGCCGCGAACCGACGGCCAGATCTGTTCGCTCCTGGATGACCGGAGCAACGACGTCAGCGACGGATTTCGCCGGCGTGCTTCCGTCAGCATCGACAAACGCCAACACGTCAGTCTCCAGTGCGTCGAATCCCGCGGTGATCGCAGCCCCTTTTCCCCGACGCGCGTCGACTGCATTGATCGTCGCGCCCGTTGCTTCGAGAGCCGCAAGCGTTTCGGCTTGGGGGGCATCGAGCTCGACGCGGAGGGTCTCGGGTTCCAATTCCGCCTCGAGGTCCGATATGTACGGGATGAGCGCCTCGACGTCGGGTTGGTAGGCAGGCACGACCACGCCGAGGGACCGGCTCATTTGCGGGTACTCTCCCACCCACGGAGTAAAAGAATTCGATACCGAGCCCAAATACCCGGCACGGTCCACAAGGTGTATAGGGGAATCCCATAGAATTCTCGTGCGTGACAGTTGGATTGGTCCTCGTCTGGCTCGGACTCTATCTCGGGTTGGGTCTGCTCGCGCTCCCGGCAGCCAGCCTGCTCTTCCGTGACTTCAGCGATCGAGGGGCTGGACTGGCAATTCCCCTTTCCTTTGCGGTGCTTGCCATTCTCACCTACTGGATCGGGCAGGCACGGTTCGGCCTCGTTACAGCGGTACTGGCGGTTCTGGGTCTGGCTATCCTCTCCGGTGTCGCCTATCGACGAGGTGCTTCGATCAAGTTCGATCGCTATCGGGACACAGCCATCGTCTTTACGTTGGCCTATCTGCTATTGATTGGGATTCGGCTCTTCCGTCCCGGTGCCTATCCCGGCGGGGGCGAGAAGTTCCTCGATTTCGGCTTGTTGGCCTCGCTGCTCCGGGGGACCGTGTTGCCGCCGATAGACGTGTGGTTCGCCGGCGAACCAGTACAGTACTACTACGGGGGCCACATGCTCGCAGCGGTCTTCTCGCTCCTTACAGACACTCCGGCACGATTCGCGTACAACACCGCGCTTGCGGGTTACTATGCGGCCTATGTCACGGCTGCCTGGGGTCTCGCCGGAGCCCTCGCGTCGGAACTCGGGCGCTCGTATCGACTCGGGGGCGGATTTGCAGCGATCTTCGTCGGGCTGGCAAGCAATCTCTCGACGCCGGTCCGGTTCCTGGTTTGGGTGCTGCCCGGACGGCTCGGGACTGGCCTCGCAGACCTGTTCGGCATCGAGGTAAATGGCCTGGCTACGGGGGTGCTCAATTTTCATTACTGGTACGCCAGCCGCGTTATCCACGCCGACCCGTCCGGCGAGAGCCAACTCATCACGGAGTTCCCGTTTTTCGCCTTCCTCAACGGGGACCTCCACGCGCACATGATGAGTCCGGCTTTCCTTCTTCTGGGGGCCGGCCTCGCGTTTGCCTATTGGCAACGGCCGGTCGGGGATCGACGCGGTCGATGGGCGCGGCTCGCTCTGATTGCACCGATCGGTGGCTTACTCATTATTACGAACACCTGGAGCGCGCCGGCAGTGTTCGGAATTACAGCCCTCACCGTGATTTTCGCTCCTGCTGCGCCGTGGACGCTATTGCCGAGCAGGCTTCACTCCTGGTTCGACAACAAACTCCACAACCGGCCGGTTTACTCCGAGACTGCCCGAATCGGGTTCGGCGTTTTGTTGGCGGCAGTGCTGTCAGGGATCAGTGCAGTGCTGGTCCTGCCGTTTCTCACTGGCGCCGCGACTGGGCGGTCGATCGGTTTCCTCCCCGCACCGCGGAGCAACCTCGGCGGATTGCTCCTGGTCTGGGGCGCGTTTTTGGGAATTACTGCAGGGGCACTCGCGAGGCGAGCTAAGCGCACGAATTGGTGGACCGTCGCTCTGATTTTGGCCGTGTTCCTCGTCGTGAGCACAGCCGTTCGGGCGAGCGCCGTCGCCCTCTTCGTGCCCCCGCTTCTCGGTGCCTGGTACTTGCTCAGGACACACGACGAGGTCGGCTTTGAAACCGTCCTCGTGGTCGGCTCCCTGGGCCTGTTGATTTTGGTCGAGTTCGTCTACGTCGTCGAGCAGGCCGGGCCGGGGCGGATGAACACCCTCTTCAAAATCGCCGCGCAGGTCTGGGCCCTCTGGTCAGTCGGGGCTGGAGCACTGGCTGCCTGGCTTGTTGGCCCGTCTGGCCTGTTCGATACTGCAAAGGAAGGACTCGAACAAGGGTTGTGTCGCCTCCGTACCAAACTGGGGCTTTCAAACGGTCCCGACGGCAGTGACCGAAAGTTGGGAGCCACTCGATCACACCAAGTGGCTGCAGTGGTGCTCGTGGGCCTCGTCCTGTCGCTTTCGATTTACCCCGTTCTCGGGACGGGCTGGGCAGTGGTCAGCACGGACGAGGAGCCGACGTTGGATGCGGTCGCCTTTGTGGACGAGCGACATGCCGAAGAAGCCGACGCGATACAGTGGCTTGCGAACAGAAGCGGCCAACCCACGATGGTCTCGGCCCCTGGAACGGAGATTTATCAATGGGCCAATGGGCCCTCGAGCCTGACCGGAGTGCCAACCGTCGCCGGATGGTCTCACGAAGTTGGCTACCGAGGCCACGATCCGTACTGGGATCGAGTCAGAGACGTCAGAATACTCTACGAGACGAGCGAAGCCAGATCCCGAATGGCGCTCCTGGAAAAATACGACGTGACCTACATCTACGTCGGTCCGATCGAGCGGGAGCGGTACGATCCGAATGATTTCAGCCAGGAACCGAACCTGACGACGGCCTACGCCGACGACGGCGTGACGATATATCGCGTGGAAACTTAGACGGCGAGGTCGCCGGCCCGCTTTTTGACTTCGACGTCCGCCGCGTCAACCGCCTCGACGTCGAGGAAGTGCGGCACGAAATTTCGCTTCTCGAAGTCTTCCATCTCGTGGGGGTCACCGGCGATACACCACAGCTGGACCCGGTCAGGCCCGTGCCAGTCCCCGTTGCGGGTGACCTGGAAGAGGGTGTATTCCTCGCCATCGACCGTCACCACGCCGTCCTTTCGAACGCCCGGGTCCCCGTGGATGATGAGCCGCTTCATGAGACGGTATTAGACGACCCAGGGAGTAAACGTTTCGAAGATTCCCCCGTTCTCCGGCCACCACCGAGTCGCCACACGGCTGTCGAACCAAACGGGTTTTAACTCCCCCTTACCTACCAGTCGCCAACAGGGGTTGATTTCCATGCAGATGCCACGTCGAATCAATACGTACTGTCCGCATTGTGACGAACACACCGAACACGAAGTAGAGAAAGTCCGTCGGGGCCGGGAGACCGGCATGAAGTGGGCCGACCGCCAGCAGAAGCGGGGCAAATCCACCATCGGGAACGCCGGCAAGTTCTCGAAGGTCCCGGGCGGAGACAAGCCGACGAAGAAGACCGACCTGAAATACCGCTGCGGCGAGTGTGGCAAGGCCCACCTCCGGGAAGGATGGCGCGCCGGCAAACTCGAACTCACGGAGTAAATCATGCCAGGAAGCTTCATTCGCGTCGCGTGTCCGGATTGTGAGAACGAACAGACCGTCTTCGAAAAGGCCGCCTCGGAAGTCTCGTGTGCGGTCTGTGGAACCACGCTCGTGACCCCCACGGGCGGCATCGCGGACGTCGAGGCAGAGGTCCTCGAGGTCGTCGAAGGCCGATGAAATACGAGGGCTGGCCCGATCCAGGCGAACTGGTCGTCGGCAAGGTCGAGGAGATGGAGGACTTCGGCGTGTTCGTCGACCTCGAGGAGTACGAGGGGAAACGCGGGTTAGCCCACGTCAGCGAGGTCGCCTCCGGCTGGATCAAAAACATTTCCGATCACGTCAAAGAGGGACAGACCGTCGTCGCGAAAGTTCTCGACGTCGATCGGTCCTCCCAGCAGATCGATCTCTCGATCAAGGACGTCAACGATCATCAGCGCTCGGAAGCGATTCAGCGCTGGAAAAACGAGCAGAAGGCCGACAAGTGGCTGACCCTCGCGTTCGGCGAGGACATGCCGGACGATCAGTTCCGGGCCGTGGCGGACGAACTCATCGACGAGTTCGGCAGCCTTTACGAGGGCTTCAAAGAAGCGGCGCTGCACGGCATTCCAGGGATGGAAGACGTGTCCCTCGACGACGAGGAAATCGAGGCCATCGTCGACACGGCACGGGAGAACGTCTCGGTTCCCTACGTAACTGTCACGGGCTACGTCGACATCGAGTCGCCCAACGAAAGCGGCGTCGACGACGTTCGGGATGCCCTGAAAGCTGCGGAAGGAAACGGGGACATCCCTGAAGAGGTAGATCTGGAAGTGACCTACGTCGGAGCCCCCGAGTACCGGATCAAGATACAGGCGCCGACGTACAAAACGGCCGAAACCGAACTCGAAGCCGCTGCCGACCGGGCCATCGAGGCCATCGAAGCGGCCGATGGAACCGGGACGTTCCATCGTGAACGCCGTTCGGACGAAGAGTAACGCGTGAAATCCGACATTCACGTCTGTTCTGACTGGGAGGAAGAACACGATCGCCCAGTCTACACGCTCGGAGATACCTGCCCGGACTGTGGTGGGCCCGCCGTCAACAGCGCACCCGCCCGTTTCGATCCCGCAGACCCCTATAGCGAGTACCGACGCGCTCTTAAGGAGCGTCGCCAAGGGTAAGCACATGAACGGAATCGAGGTCGAGCAGCTCGCAGAACCCGACCTCCAGGACCCAGTTTTCATCGAGGGGTTGCCGGGAGTCGGTCACGTCGGCAAGCTCGTTGCGGAGCATCTCATCGAAGAGACAGACAGCACCCTTTTAGCACGGGTATACTCAGAACATTTCCCGCCACAGGTGGGAATCGACGAGGACGGCGTTGCGACGCTGGCCAATGCGGAACTCCACGCCGTCCCCGCCGAGGGCCGTGATCTGATCGTCCTCACGGGTGACCATCAGGCGGGAGATAACACGGGTCAATACCGACTGACGTCCGCGTTCCTGGACGAAGCCGAACGACTTGGCGCTGACCGGGTGTATTCGCTCGGCGGCGTGCCGACGGGCGAACTCATAGAGGAGTACAGCGTCCTGGGAGCCGTGTCCGAAAAGTCCCTCGTCGAAGAACTCGAAGACGCCGGCGTCGAGTTCAGAGCCGAAGAGCCGACAGGGGGTATCGTCGGGACGAGTGGCCTCCTGATTGGGTTGGGTGGTCGACGCGACATGGAAGTCGCCTGCCTGATGGGCGAAACCAGCGGCTACCTGGTCGATCCGAAAAGCGCCCGAGCTGTGCTCGAAGTACTGCAGGAACGGCTCGGTTTCGACATTTCGGTCGAAGCGCTGGACGAACGCGCTGACGAGATGGAAGAGGTCATCAACCGCCTGCAGGACATGGAAGAGGCCCAGAGTCCAGGCAGCGGCGAGGACCTGCGCTACATCGGGTAGCTCAGTCCAAAACGGTGTAGGAAGTGCCGGATTCTCGAAGCGGATCGGTAACCCGTCCAACTTCGTCAGCAGTGGCAACGACGGTGACGTCGACGCCACGTTCCGCTGCAGTGGCCGCGACTTCTCCCGCTGCAAATCGCCCTTCAGGAGTCACGTCAATCCGATCTAACGCGACGACAGCCTCGACACCAGCGGCCAAGACGAGGTCACCGTCATTACAGGCTGCTTCGAGGGACTCGACGTCGACGCTGTTGCTCCCGCCCGAACGAACCGGCGGGACCTGGTAGACAGCGACCTCGCCGGGCGTAAAGTCGATGACGCCTTCGAACCCTGAGACGCCGACTTCGTGGCCAGGTTCGGCGTCGGTGGTTGCGGTCCCAGTCGCTGGACCCGCTTTGCCAGGAATCGCATGTAAGAGTCCGTCCCGCATTTCGAGTGTCAATACGTCGCCTGATTCGATCGCCTCGGTGGCTATCGCGGCGTCTTCCTGAACGCCACCCAGAACGTCATCTGCGACTCGTTCGGTAAACCGACGGATGTCGGTCGTATGTCCAAGGAGCCAATCGACCCCCTCGTTCGTGACGTGGTATCGCGACCGACCCTGTTTCACCACGAGATCGTCCGTAACGAGTTCCCTGATGTACTCCGATACCGCCTGACTCGTCACGCCGACTTCCTCAGCAATTTCGCCTTGGCTTACCGCCGGTTGCCGATCCGCAATCTCGACGAGGATCCGGTATCGCGTCGCCTCGCGTTTGTCGTCAAGGACCTCGACCATATCCAATCCTCAGGGGCAGCGATGAAAACACCACCGGTCACAACGGTACATCTTTGACCGCAGCAACCGACTCGTTACCGTGGTGGCGTTCCAAAGAGTAGAGTACCTGGACCGGGCGGTGTGGCTGCCAGATCAGAAGACACTCGTCGTGGCTGATCTCCACCTCGGCCGGGCCCAGGAATCGCGGGTCGATTTCCCGCTCGGCGAGGCTGACGAAATCACCGCCAGACTTCGCTCTCTCCTCGATTCGATGTCGCCAGACCGCGTCGTGATTGCAGGCGACCTAGTGCATGCCTTCGATTCGATTCCCCATTTTGTTGCAAAGGCCGTCGAATCGATTCAGGAAACGGTCACCTCAGCGGGCGCACGCCTCGTCGTAACTGAGGGAAACCACGATCGATCACTCGAGCGCGTCGATAGCATTGAAACAGTGTCATCTGTCCGTATCGGCCCCGAAACGCTTGTCCATCACGGTCACGAGGTGCCCTCAGCCGGTTCAGAGCTGCATATCATCGGCCACGAACATCCAGCCATAACGATCGAAGGGCTGCGACGTCCATGCTTTTTGGAGTGTGACAATCAGCGAGACGGCGAGTCGGTGCTTGTCCTCCCGGCTTTCAGCCGAGCAGCCGTTGGAACAACAGTGAACGACATGACCGCAGCCGATTCGATGAGTCCGCTTCTGACCGACCTCGATCAGTGCCGGCCAGTCCTCGTGACGGAGGGTGAGCCGCTCTCATTTCCACCGCTGGCGGAGTTGCGGAGCCACCTGTAGGCAGGTCACTGAGAAGTTTCGTTGCGAGTGACCACCGCAGCAGCTTCACGCCCGCTTCGGAGCGCCCCATTGATGGAGGAATCTGTCGTTATGTCACCGGCCAGGTAAACTGCCCCCTCCGGGCTGTCGACATCCGGTAACGTCTCGTGAATACCCGGCGGTTGGTCGTATTGCGCGAAGGGAATGGACGTGGTTTCCAGCAGTTCGAGGGAGTCGAAGGACACCGCCGGATACCATGAGGATAGAACCTCCCGAGTGTGATCGGCGATCCAGGCGGGATCGCGGTCAACCTGGCTGTTCGTGCTCGCTGCTACGAGCCCCTCTGACCCTGGCGCATACGACGGCGCAACTGCAGAGAGGGAGACGACCTGGTTTGGAACCGCCTCGGCAGCGTTCAAATGGATCCGTCCCTGCTTCGCAAGCGGGTTCCCGTCCGGCACCCGAAAATACTGCGTGTGAACTCCGCGGCCCGCCTCCGGTACCGATTCGAGTTCGGTCAATCGTCGGCTCTCCTCCGGCCCGGCAGCGACCACGACGGCATCAGCGGTAATTGTCTCGCCTGTCAAGTGCACTGTTACCTCAGATTCAGCGTCGATGGCCTCGACTGACGTCTCGGTCTCGATACGGGCGCCCTCTGCTTTGGCCCGCCGTGCGAGTTGCCGGGGAATTGCCTGCATACCTGCTTTCGGGACCGCGGCACTCCCCTCAGTCAACATGCGAAACGTATACTGGAAGACTCGACTGGAGGTGCTGAGATTTCGATCGAGCGTAATGCCGCCATAGAAGGGTGCCGCGAAGGCCTCGATGAATCGCTTCGAAAAGCCACGCGTCTGGAGATATTCCTCGATGGTTACATCCGGACCGGTATAGATCTCGTCTCTGGAGCGACCCCGGAGTGCCTGTCTCAGTTTGAGAACTTCGAGTTTGTCTCCCAATGTGAGGTCTCGCGAAAACGCAGTTTCGATCGCGTGGGCGGGATCCCGCAACGGGTCGGCCACGACGCTCCGGTGATTCGGTCGACAAACGATTGCCCCGGGGGGAAACCGCTTCAGATCGAGCGCGGAGAAATCAAGCGCCCGTTTTGCCTCCGGATACGCGGTGAAAAGAACCTGAAACCCTCTGTCGAAGGTGAACCCGTCTCGTTTCTCGGTTCGAACGCGGCCGCCCACCTCCGCCGAGGCTTCGAAAACCGTCGCGTCGATGCCATCAGCGGCCAACTGGCGGGCGGTTTCGAGTCCAGCAAGCCCGGCACCAACGACGACGACGGTGTGATCGCTCATTGGCTCTAATCGTTACGTCGCACAGTCAAAACCGTGGGGGTCAGCGGTCAGTCCCGCGACCGAGCCCAGGAATGTGCACCCGCCGCTCGACGACGCCCATTAGATTCGAGGCCGTGATGATAATCGCGAGGTAGAAAAGCGCGACGAGCGAGAAGACCGCCGTGTACTGGAGGTTGTCCGAAGCGATCTGCCGCCCGAGTTCGAAGAGTTCGGGGACCGTGATGAACGCGGCCAACGAGGAGTACTTGATCAGGTAGACGAGTTCGTTCGACCAGCCAGGGATGGCAAAGCGCAACGCTTGTGGTAAGACAATGTGACGGATCGCCGCCAGTCGCGAGAAGCCGATCGCGCGACCGGCCTGGAGTTGACCACTGTCGACGGATTTGAGCGCCGACCTGATGTACTCCGCCTGATAGGCCGCGCTGTTGATCGTAAATCCGACTATCGCCACCAAAAACGCCTGATCCGGAACGATGCCGACACCGACCAGTGGGAGTTCCCGGATCCACGAGGAAAGTCCCAGGCCGTAATAGAGCACGAACAGTTGAGCCAGAAGCGGCGTGCCACGAATCAGTTCCGTGAAGACGAGCGAGGCCCAAGCAGTGTAGTTTCCGTACACTCTCGCGACGCTAACTGGCACCGCCAAGAAGAACCCGAGCGTGATAGAAGCGACCGTGATGATGATCGTCGCCCAGACGCCGGCGGCAAGCTGTGGCAGGTATTCGACGGCAAAGGCAAGCGATTCCGAAATCGGCTCGAACAAGCTTGGATCGAGGTACGGTGTTCCGGAGTCGACCCCGACCCCGGCCGGCAGCAGGAAGTCGTTGATCCACCGTGACAGGAGCCAGCCCCAGAAGACGACGTAGGGGACAAGCGTGAGTCCGCCCCGCATCGAGACGTCGATGCCCGGCGTTCTGAAGTCTTCCTGGGCGCTTGACATTTACAAGGACCCCGCCGATTCGGCCTCCGTGATCCGTTCGAGGAACTCGGCTGTGCGCTCGGTTGCGGGCTCGTCGAAGAGTTGCTCCGGCGGGCCTTCTTCGACGAGATGGCCGTCCTCGAGGAAGAGCATCTTCGTCGCTGCTGACCTCGCAAAGCCCATCTCGTGGGTGACCACGAGCATGGTCATCCCCTCCTTGGCGAGATCACGCATGACCGAGACGACCTCTCCCGTGAGTTCCGGGTCCAGGGAACTGGTCGGTTCGTCGAAAAGCACCAGTTTGGGATCCATCGCAAGCGCCCGCGCGATGCCCACGCGCTGTTGCTGGCCACCTGATAGTTCGGCCGGGTACGAATCGGCTTGATCGGCCATGCCAACCTGCTCGAGTTCGGCCATGGCCCGCTCCTCGGCACTTTCAGGGTCCAGCCCAGCAACTTTCTCCAGACCAATAGAGACGTTTTCCAGGGCCGTGAGGTGGGAAAACAGGTTGATGTCCTGGAACACCATGCCCACCTGGCGTCGAAGTTCGTCGACGTCGTACTCCTCGTCGTTGACTCTAACGCCGTCCAGATAAATCGCCCCACCGTCCGGCTCGGTGAGTCGGTTCACACAACGCAAGAGGGTGGACTTGCCGCTCCCGCTTGGGCCGATGAGGACGTAGGCGTCCCCCTCCCCCATCGAAAACGAGATGTCTTGGAGGACCTCCTCGTCGCCGTAGCTTTTCTGCAATCCGTCGATTCTGAGCAGGTCGGTTTCTGTCATGTCTCTGGGATCGAAAACGTCGATTCGAGGCGATCGAGCGCCCGATTGGTCGTGAAGGTCAGGACGAAATAGACCGCGCTGGCAAAGAGGAAAAGCTCCAACACGGCCGTGGTCTGTTGCTGGAACAAGTCATTCGTCCGCGTGAGAAATTCAGCGAACCCGATCGTTATCGCGAGGGAGGTGTCCTTCAGGACGATTGTAAACTCGTTTTGGAACCCTGGCATGGACCGGCGCAGAGCCTGTGGAACGATGACGTGTCGAATCGCTTCGAATTTGCTCATGCCGACCGCGCGGGCGGCCTCCATCTGTCCCTCATCGACGGAGGCAAGCGCTCCCCTGAAGATTTGGCTCTGATACGCTGCACTGCGCAACCCGAGCCCCAATATCGCAGCCATGAACGCGCTGCGGATCGGGAAGACGAAAAACGCGAATATCAGGATCACCACCAGTGGGGTGCCCCGAAAGATCGTTCCGAGAATCCGCACTGGCGTTTTCCAGAGCCGATTTCCGTAAACCTCGATTGCCCCGGCCGGGAAGCCCGCGATAAAGCCGAGCAATATGCTCACGACGGTGAGCTCGATCGTGAGCCTGAGCCCGCCAGCGAGGTAATCGAGGTTCTCGAGGACGAAGGCCCAATCACCGGCCTGGAACACGACAGGGTCGACGGTACTCCCCAGCATCCAAGACGATTACTTGAACCACTTCGTCACGATGTCGTCGTAGGTGCCGTTCTCCCGGACCGTCGCCAGCCCTTCGTTGAGGGCCGTTTGCAGTTCGGTCGCACCCTCACGAACTCCGAAGCCGTACTGCTCGCCGGTCTCGTAGGTGAACGACACGGTCACGTCACGCTCCGAAACGAAGGACTCGGCCACGGGCGTGTCAAGAACGACCGCGTCGACGTTGCCGTTGACGAGGTCCTCGACGGCAAACACGTAGTTGCCGTAGCTGTTGTAGTCCCCCTCGCTAATGATCCCTTCCGCGACGAGCTGTTCTTCGGCGGTATCCTCCCCGGTGGTTCCTTTTTGAGCCCCGACGGTTCGACCTTCCAGGTCCGCGAGCGCCTCAGGCGTGAAGTTACGTTCGCTTGCCACTAGAATCGCCTGGTTTGCGTCGTAATAGGGGTCCGTGAAGTCGATGGTCTTGTCCCGGTCCGCCCGGATAGACATCGCGGCAGCTAAAACGTCGATTTTCTCGTTTCTGAGCGCCGGCGAGAGTGAATCGAACCCGTAATCCTCCCAACTCTCGAGTTCGTACTCAGTTTCCTCGACGATAGCTTCCAGCAGGTCGATGTCGAATCCTTTCAGCGTGTCCCCGTCTTTCACTTCGAAGGGTGGAAACCCGGACGACGTCCCGGCCACCAAGCCCTCACTTTCGTCGCCACCAAGACAGCCGGCCAACCCGGTCATTGCAAGGCTTCCAGCCGCTCCAGTTGCCTTCAGGAAGCCCCGCCGATCGATAGACCCATTCGTATCCATCATGCTATCACGTGGGCGATCAGTGGCTAAAGGGCGTTGTGATTTCGTTTTTGCTGAATTTTCATCCACTGGAGCTTTTACAGTGGGACCGAAACGTCCGGGCATGAACCCGCCATACGATGCCAAAGACGTAACTATCGGAGACCCGGTGAATCCACTATGAAACACGTTCTGGACATCGACGATCTCGACAAGTCCGAAATCGAGTCGCTGTACGCCCTGACGGATCGGCTCAAGGCGAACCCCGAGGAGTTCGAAGCGTCGCTGAGTAACGAGAGTCTCGTGATGCTCTTCGCGAAGCCGTCTACCCGCACCCGCATTTCCTTTGAAACCGGGATGACCGAGCTCGGTGGCCACGCGATCAATTTCTCGCAAGAACAATCCCAGTTGTCCCGCGGTGAATCGCTGAAAGATACCGCGAAGGTTATCTCACGGTACGCCGGCGGGATCATGGCCCGACTCTTCGAGCACGAAACGCTCCTGGAACTCGCCGAGGGGTCTGAATCCCCAGTCATCAACGGGTTGACTGATAAGTTACACCCGTGTCAGGCCCTCGCAGATGGGTACACGCTCAGGGAGAACGGACTACTGGATGGTCCGCTCGCGTATGTGGGTGATGGGAACAACGTCGCCCAGTCTCTGATGCAACTCTGTGCGACACTCGATATCCCGTGCCGGATCGCCACGCCTGCAGGGTACGAACCGGACCAAGAAATCATCGACCGGGTTGCGGGTTCGGACGTCACTGTGACTAACGATCCAGTCGAAGCTGTCTCGGGGGCCCAAGCGGTCTACACTGACGTCTTCGTGAGCATGGGTGACGATGAATCGAAGCGGGCGGACTTCGATGGATTCCAGGTAAACGAATCGCTCATGGCAGAAACCGACGGCGCGGCCTTTATGCATTGTCTGCCAGCCCACCGTGGCGAAGAGGTCAGTGCGGGCGTGATGGACGGCCCGAACTCAATCGTATACGATCAGGCCGAAAATCGAAAGCACGTTCAGAAAGCGATACTCAAGACAGTGTACGACACGTAGCTACGCCAGGCCCAGTGACTCGGCGTGGTCCACTACGATCGAGCGCAACGTCGGCGTCCCGATTTCTTCGACAGAATAATTCCTTACAGACCGGTTGGATAGTTCGCCAATGTTCTGTGAGAGTGTGTAGGTAAAAGCGACCACTTCGGCCCCTTGATCGCCACGAAAACAAACGTTAAAGTCGTGAAAATCTCGGCCGGCCGCACCCATGATGACCGTCCGTCGAGGCATACTACTCCTACGGGAACCAGATCCACCAATGTACATGTGTGACACGGTCACAGGGAGAGAGTGACCTTTCTTGACCGCTCGGAACACAGGTTTCGTATGGAAAGCTCTAGATCACAGATTTCGTCCGTCTGCCGCTCCTGTGGCGACGAGATCGATTGGGAAGGGAGGGAAAAAAGGTGCCCCAAGTGTGGTGCCTGGCCGACAGTCCCGTTTGGTCAGCAAGATCAGCTTCCCAAACTCGAAGGTCCTCCACCGGGGACCTCGATGTGGGCCTTCGATGCGCTCCTTCCGTACAGGAGCGAGGACGCAATATCGCTCGGAGAGGGGGGAACACCGATAGTCAACTGTCCGAAAGTGGCTAGTTCCTACGATGTCGGCGAGCTGTGGATCAAAGACGAAGGACAGAACCCGACCGGCTCGATCCGGGATCGGGAACTAAGCCTCGCCGCTTCCGACGCGGTCACACGTGGTACAAAACGGGCCTCACTTGTCGCGCCGGGGGCTGCCGTCCAATCCTTCGGCGCTTATGCAGCGCGCACCGATTTGGAAGGTATCGCAGGGTTGCCAGCCCGAGCCCCGTTCCAACGGAAAGCGATGGCGAACGTCCACGGTTTGGATTTGACTGTCGTCCGCGGGCGACTCCAGGAGACACGAGACACGTTTGCGGAACGGCGAGCGAGCGAAGACCTCGGCCGGCCCTTCGACGCCTTCCAGAACCCATTCCGTCACGCGGGCGCTCGGACACTCGCTGCAGAAATCAGTGCATTCTTTGATGGCTCTCAACCCGAGGCCATTGTCGTCCCAACTGGGAGTGGAACTGTTCTCGTCGGGCTTTACGAAGGATTGCAAAAGCTCGTAGAGTGGGATGTCCTCGACCAAGTTCCACGCCTGTACGCCGTTCAACCGACGGGCTGTGCCCCAATCGCCGACGCCGCTCGTTTGGGGGCAGCCATCGATAGTTACACTACTCCGGATACGGTCTGTGGTGAACTCGAAGACCCCAATCCTCGTGGTGGAAAGTGGGCACTGGAGGTCTTAGCGGAATCGGGTGGTGGCGGGATTACCGTCACCGACGACGACATTCTCGACGCCGGTATCGAGGTGGCGAGAAAATCGGGGCTCGAAATAGGCATCGCCGCGGCGGCTGGACCGGCTGGGGTGAAAAAACTACGCGAAAATGGGGTTCTATCGAGCAACTCGAGAGTCCTCGTGATCGGGACTGGAACCGGCGGGGCCGATTTGCTCCGGAGTCGATTGGACGTACAGTAAGCCCCGTTGGGTTTTTCTCCGGGCTCCGCATACTCGCTGTCGAGACATGCTCGTTGGATTGGTGTCGATCGTTGCCGGTGGGCTCCTGGGACTCTCACTTGCAGCCCCGCCCGGACCGATGAACGCAGTTATCGCTGAAGAGAGTGTCAACCGTGGCTGGCGGGCCGGATTTTCGGCCGGTCTGGGGGCCATGACGGCTGACGCCCTCTTTTTCGTCCTCGCGATTGCTGGCGTGGTGGCATTCATTCAGAACGCTCCCACGTTGCGCGGCGTCATGGTCGGGGTGGGTGGCCTTCTGATGTTTTACTTCGCCTATGGGGCCATCCAGGGGACCGACGATTTCAGTGAGGAGGTTGGATCCGACCGAGCGGGTTTCGGGAAAGCCTTCGCCCTCGCGGTAACCAATCCGTACCAAATCACCTGGTGGCTCACAGCCGGCGTGGGCCTTCTAAACCCGGGGGCCATCGAAGCCTTCGGCTATTCGCTTTTCGCGGCGAACGGCACGTTGACAATTGTCGGATTTTTCAGCGGCATCGTCCTCTGGATTACCGCCTTCCCGGCCGCCCTCAGGACTGCTGGCGACAAAGTCGACGCGTTAGGAAAAACTATCGCCTACGGTAGCGGCGTCGTTCTGGTCTGGTTCGGAATCGTCTTCCTCTGGGACGCGGCCACGTCGCTGGGACTCCCTGCGTACTTTTGAGATGGACCCCGGCGATTACTTGAGCGCTTCCTCGTCGACGTCCATTTCGCTCACTTCGCCTTCGAGCCACTCTCGGAACCACAGGACCCGTTTGAGACGCTTGTGCGCGATGGTTTCTGCAGTGTCACTTTCCACCCGCTTTCTGGCCTCTTTGCCACGATCGAGAACTCGCTGGACCATCTCGGCAGCGTCCATGTGGGTGCGGGCCTCGTAGCCCATCCGGAGCAGCATGAGCGTGATCCCGTTTGCGCCGATTTTATCCAACAGGTCGGCTTCGATCAGACACTGTGTCTCCAGTGAAACCGCTTCGAGATCCCCGGTATGGCTATGCCCCTCGATGGCCCGACAGACCTGGTCGATGAAGGAGTCCGGAACCCGCTCCTGGCTTTCTAGGTACTCGCGTGCGATCCGGGCTCCGGCCTCCGCATGAACCTCTTGATCGGCTTCCAGTTTGGCGATGTCGTGGAAGAGGGCCGCTACTCGGACCACGTCCACGTTCCCTCCTTCTGCCTCCGCGATGTCCGTCGCGAGGTCCACCACGTTCATGATGTGGTTGAATCGGTACTCCGCGGAGTGCCAGGGGTACCAGCGCATCCGGCCACCGTCGCCCTCGTTCTCTACGCTTGCCGCCAGGTAATCGTAGACGAAATCGGCCATCGAGTCGAAGGCGGTGTCGGTGACCGGGGATTCGGCTATCTTGACCCCCACGGTACCGCCCCCTTTTCCGAGGTTTGTTTTACGTTTGTCATTGTTAAGTTACAAAATGCTACTCGCGCTCTTAGGCCTTTTGCAGCCAGGACTGATTGGCTTGGCTCAGACTACGCTACGGGAAAAGTGAAGGTCCGGGGGTCGGTACCCCGTCGGAGAAACCGCTCAACGAGCGGCTTCGGCTACAACCGCGTCAGATTCGTTGCTCGTGGACCCTTGTCTGCCTGTTCGATCTCGAATTCGACTTCTTGGCCCTCCTCTAGATCGGGCCCACCGACGTCTTCCATGTGGAAGAAAACGTCCTCTTCGGACTCGTCGCTTTCGATGAAGCCGTACCCTTTCCGCTCGTTGAAGAATGCGACCGTACCGGTTGCCATTTGTCTCCATCCCTATGGAGGAAGCCCGGGTATATAATTTCACCGCTGTCGCTCGGACGACACGTTCCCCATCAGAACGGTCGTTCCTTACTGTAACCAAAAGAGCTAATGATCGTAGCAAGTGTTGTACAAGCACATGGAAGACATTTTCGTGGCCCGACTCATGACGTCGGAGCTGATCACCGCCGACCCGGACACCTTCGTCGAGGACGCCGCAGACACGCTACTGGAGAATCAGATCGGTTCGATAATCGTCTCCGGACCGGACGGAGAGCTTGAAGGAATCCTGACGAACACCGATTTCATTAGTATCGTCGCCGAGAGCAAGCCAAAGGCAAAGACGACCGTCGAACGGTACATGACGACGGACGTGATTACAGTCGCGGCCCAAGATCACATCCAGACGGCTGCGGACAAAATGATCGAAGAGGGGATCTCACACCTCCCGGTGGTCGACGAAGATGGCGTCGTCATTGGCATAATCACGAAAACTGATCTGACTGCGTACCTCTCAGCGATTGAAGACCCGACTCCAGCCTGACCAGAACCCACGAATTTGGGCTGCTTTCTATAGTTTGCTTACTGCTGGGTATTCGATCGACGCTTAGCGGGGGTTTCGACACCGGCCCCGGAACTTAATAACACACGATACTAAGGGTCAGGTACGCAAAGCTACGACATGTTACCACACGTCAACTTCAGAGACGTTCGATCGAGTGACCGTCCCCAGCGACCGACTGTCGCGGGACTGGACGACAGTCGTAAGTAATGGCACTCCGCTCCCGTCTCAAATCGCTGGCCCGCTCCATTCGACCGACGTCTCTCGTACTCGCCGCCAGCGTCGGCACCTATCTCCTGATTCTAACCGGGGTTTCGAACGCACTGGCAGGCGCCTCGCGCTCCTGCTCTACCTGGCCCCTCTGTGAAGGGCCGTTGTTCGGCTCGGTGGACTTGGCCATCGTGTTCGCACACAGACTAACGGCCCTGGTAGTCGGACTCTTGATGATTGCCACTTTAGTTGCCGTTCTGGCAAAGAACTGCGACCTGAAGGTGAAAATGAGCGTCGTGGCGGCGACGCTCCTCTATCCAGTGCAGGTTATCGTCGGTGGGCAAGCCGCAGTGTCGGGTCCAAGTACGACGGTCGGCACGCTCCACCTTGTGACTGGAATGATCATATTCACTGCTCTGATGGCTGCTCTCGTGTGGCAACTCGGGGCTGAATCCCCGAATCGAGCAAGAGACACGAAACAGGAGCCAATTCCACGAGCCGATCCTGAAACCGTTTCCGGGGCAGAAGAAACCCCATCACCTGGTCCCATCACTGTGTTACGAGCGTACATTCGCTTAACGAAGCCGTACCTGTGGTGGTTGTTGAGCCTCGTGGCACTCGCAAGTATGGGATTGGCTGCGAGGGGCGTCCCGCCACTCGATACCACCATCGCGACGATCACCGGCGGTGTGCTTGCTATCGGTGCAAGTGCCACCTTCAATAACGTGCTCGAACGGGACCGGGACGAGTTGATGAACCGAACCAAGGACCGGCCCACGGTGACCACTCTCGTTTCTCCACGTCGAGCAGTCACGTTCGGTTTTGCACTGCTTATCGCCTCGATGACCGTGTTCCTCCTGTTCGTCAACGTCCTGGCAGCAGGGTTGGGGTTGCTCGCAGTGCTCTTTTACTCGGTCGTCTATACGCTCCTTTTGAAGCCCAATACGGACCAAAATACGGTTATTGGCGGGGCCGTGGGCGCGCTTCCGGCGCTCATCGGCTGGGCAGCGGTCACGGACACTATCGGGGTGCCGGCCATCGTCCTCGGTGTCGTCGTGTTCCTCTGGACACCCGCGCACTTCTACAATTTAGCGCTCATGTACAAGGAGGATTACGCACGGGCGGGCTTCCCCATGCTCCCAGTCGTTCGAGGCGAAGCAACCACGCGGCGACACATTGCTGGGTTTCTCGGTGCCACATTGCTCGCGACGATTCTTCTCGGAACCGCGCCGAAACTGGGCGTTCTCTTTGCAGCGGTGGCCGTAGTGTTCGGCGCGGCGTTTCTCCTCTCGGCAGTCAACCTCAACCGAGTGGGGACGGATAAAGCAGCAAAGCGAACCTTCATTGCGGCCAACGCCTACCTCGGAGCAATCCTGTTTGCGATCATGATCGACACGATGGCGCTTTGAGGTCTGCGTGAGCTTTGGCGGGCTATTCTACTCGTGACCCGATGAACGCCAGCCAGGCAAACAGCAGCAGTTGAAGGAACAGCAAGAGGTAGGTCACCGTCCGGACGCCCTCGGAGATCAAGAAGAGGCCGATGACGAGGAAGGTATTGGCAAGCCCGACACCAAGCCCGAGCGATCCGGCCACCCCGCCATCGACAAGTCCGAGCGTTCGGGACCACAGAACGGCCACGAGGAAACTCGCGACCGAAAGATGGGCAAAGAGGTGATAGGCCGTCTGAATCCCGGGCCAGAACGTAACCACGAGTTTGGGAGCGAACACCGCCTGGAGCCCGGTCAGACCGAGACCGAGAACGCCGAGGAGGTACAATCGATTCCCTGTCGCGCCAATCGCCTCCCGTTCATCGATCCAGACGACAGCCGCAACCAGGGCGAGAAAAAGCCCGAGAGCAGTTGCCAGATGCGCGAGTTGCACGGCAGGGGTGTATCCCTCCGGGAACAACGTCGCGAACGTAACCGTCACGCCACCGAGAAACGCCTGGAACGGAAGTAAAAACGCCGCGAGCCACCCCGCTCGGGAGATCCGTGTTCGGTGGTAGCTACCCCAGAGGAGCAGGGCGTTTCCGAGTATCAAAAAGCCCACCAGCATCGCGAAAAATCGGTGGAACCATTCGATGAACTGTGGGATCGTCAACCCGATGGGCGACAGCTGGCCAGCACACCCGGGATACGTGAAATTACAGGTTGCGCCCGCGCCGGCCGCAGCCGTAAACTCCCCTACGAGGACGAGAACGAGTGTGAGCCCCGCTGTCGTCAGCGCTGTGATGCGAGTTCGTTCCCTGAAAAATAGGCCGATGCGAGAAATGACCGTCGAAGAGTGCGGTTGGTCGGTCGCCGAAGCCATTTGCTATCCAGTTACAGACCAACCCATTTAGCAGTTCCCGAAACCGAACTTCGCCGGGGCGAAGTTTTTTGGAGACTTGTTGACTCTCTCCGATATGAACCGCCGCGAGTTCCTGGCGACTGCCGGGGCGACCCTCGGGACCACCCTGGCAGGGTGTGCGAGCGGCCAGGGCCTTGGGTACGACGTAGCGATGGTCTCGAACGCGTTTCTCCCTGGCTCGACGGTCGAAGTCCCCGCGGACGCCCCCGAGTGGATTTCACCGGAAGTCCCAACAGTCGAGGTCCGGGTCGGTGACACCGTGATCTGGGAAAACACCGACTCACGAATTCACACGGTAACTGCAGCAACGGAACGACATCCGGAAGCAGAAGCCATGCTCGGCCCGCAAGAAGGTGAAACGCCTCAGGAGAGAACCCCAAGATTACCAGCACCGGATACGTTCTTCGCGTCCGGTGACTTCCAAGACGAAATTACGGCCGTCCAAGAGTTCTTCGACCAGTTGAACGGCGGTGGGGCGATTCCACCTGGGGAACAGTACGCCCACACCTTCCAAACGCCGGGATGGTATCATTACTACTGCATACCCCACGAAACGGCCGGCATGGTGGGCAACGTTCACGTTCTCGAGTAACACCAGAGAATCAGGTGCCAGTTCAGACAAGCGGGCGATAGTAGAGCAGCGCCAGTGCGGAAACGAAAACCAGGGTCCCGACGCCGTAGGAATTGCCAATGGCAAACGCGGCGACGGCGGAACTACTCCCGAACAACGAGGTCGCAATTGTTCCGATAATTGGCCAGCTGCAAGAGATGCAGGAAAAGAGGCCCAAAATTCCGGGAATTGCGCCAGCCGCAGCATCGAGAATCGTCGCGTACACGAAGTACGCAAGCGTCAGATAGCCAATCACCTTGAACGGTTCGAGGATTAGATTGACAGTGCCGGTATCCCAAATGAGTGCCGGACCGTACCCGGGCGGCGGGCCCCAATTGAGATGCAGGGGCATCTGTTCGACACCGGCTCCAAACAACCCTCCAAAGTAACCGAGCATGCCGAAATAGCTGATTGCAACGACACCAGCACCGATTCGACGTCGTGTCGATCCAACGGGCCGATCAGTTCGAAGGAGGGCGAGAAGGCTCGCGTTGATCCAGATGAACGGATAGAGAAGAAAGAGTGGATCAGTGATTCGCGCATCGGTACTCAGAAGGTAGGAGATCAGGAGCCCGATCTGGAAGATGACGACCCATCCCATGATGACCGGCGCCGTCGGCATGCTCATTTGGGGCAAAACTTCTCGGACCGAAACCTGAGCCATTAGAAGGGTCTTCTATAGAATGACGTATGAAAGCACGTATCACAGCAGTTCCCACCTCTTTTACTCGCCAGTTGGAACGGCAAACGCCCCGAGGGCGAAAAACCCAACCGCAAGAACACCCAGAATAGCCAGTTCGAGCATTGCTGGCTCCCCGAAATGAGTGACTGCCCGGACGCCACGAGCAAAGTACGTTAACGGTGAAAGCTCCATCGCCAGTTGGAGCCACTCCGGGAGCAGCGATGGCCCAATAAACGTCTCCGAGAGGAAAACAAGGGGCAACGCAACCCCGTTACTCGCTGCAATGACACCGTCCTGGGATCCAGCTAATCGACCCAGAATCGCGCCAAGCCCCACGAAGACGAACACGGCAGCGACGATAAACGGGAGGAGGTGTGGAGACAGCACCATCGCTGTGTCGGTGAAAATCAGGAGAACGGCAATGACGAGAGTGCTCGCGAGCAGGATAACCGTCGTATTTACCAGTGCGTGGGCAAACAGCCATTCCGCACGTCCCAACGGCGTCGTCGCCAACTTTTCGAATCGCCGCTTGTCTCGATAGCGGGCGATCGTGCTACCGACCCGTGACAGTGGCGTAAAGAGGACGATCACTGCCAAATACCCCGCGACGTAGTACCCAACTGGGCGACCGAACAACCCGCCACCTGTCGGATCTGTTTGGACGACCACGCCAAAAATCCCGACCAGGATCAACGGGAACCCGAACGTGAAGAAGACGGCGGTGCGTCGACGGACGAAGGATTTCCAGGACGCGACGGCTTCGGCTTTGATTCTCGCGAGACGAGTCATCGGTTGTCCTCCGCTCCAGTTGAGCCCGTGGGCGTGTATTCGGTATTAGTCAAGTGTAGATACGCGTCTTCGAGCGTCGGTTCGGACCAGGCCACCCGTTCCACAGAGACGCCTGCAGAGCCCAATGCGTCAATCACGGTTCCGATCTCTGCGGGTTCGACTCCCGCAATCCGGAGCCCTCCTGGGGTAGATTCCATTTCTCCTACTGGTGTTGAAAGCGAGGCAGCGGAAACCGATTGTGCAGTCTCGACCTGTAATGCTGGCGCACCCCCGTAGTCCTCGACGAGCGAGCCCGGAGAGCCACGTTCGATTATCTCCCCCTCGTTTAGGAGTGCCACCTTGTCCGCCAGGGCGGCTGCTTCTGCCATGTCGTGTGTCGTCAGCAGAACAGTCGTTCCGTCGGCTGACAAAGATTCGAGAAGCTTCCACAGCGCCTGGCGGCCGGCGGGATCGATCCCAGTGGTCGGTTCGTCGAGAAAGAGCAGGTCCGGATCGTTGATGAGCGCGATACCGACGCAGACACGTCGCTTTTGTCCCCCAGAAAGCGTTTCGTAGCGTGCCTGTGCTTTCTCGGTGATCCCGACGTCCTCCAGTACCGATTCGACGGGCAGGGTCGCATCGTATAGGCCCGCGTAGGCATCGAACAATTCCCGGACTGTCAGCCTGTCTTGTGGTGAAAACGATTGCGGTAACAGACCGATCGCAGCCGGATCGACTGCATTTGGAGACTGGCCGAGGACCGAGATATCCCCTTCAGTCGGTACCTTCGTGCCGGTGAGGGTTTGGACCAGCGTCGTCTTGCCAGCGCCGTTCGGCCCCACGAGCGCGAACACCTCGCCGGATGTAACAGTAACAGACACCTCGTCGAGGGCTACAGTTTCTCCGTAGCGTTTGGTTACCCCGGAGGCACGGACCGCCGCGTTCATACAGACGACTCAGGGCCACCCGCTAAGAAGGTTGGTCCTCAGGCGGGTTCCGCCACCGCCGAAACGCGTCGAGTGTGACCGATTAGCGTACTTTCTTTAGGCGGGCCCGGAAGGAATGGCATATGGACCTGTATTCCGCAATGGGATTTTTCCACCTGGTATTTGCCGGGGTGTGGGCTGGCAGTGTCGTGTTCGTCGCCTGGGGCGTCCTCCCGGCAGTCGCAAACGGCTCGATCAGTTCTGGGTCGCTCAGAATGATCTCCCGGCGCATCGTTTTCCTCTCCCGCCTGAGTGCGGTGGTCTTGCTCGTTTCTGGCGGGCTCATGGCAGGTCGCTACGGTGGGGCTATCGCCAGTACAACACCCGGGTATCTCGTCCTCTTGATGACGGTCCTCTGGTTGCTTTTGATCGGGTTCGTCGAAATGGCCGGTAGAACTCTCTCCGAACAACTCGAGGCCGGTAACGTAACGAAAGCCGTCACGGCGAGTCGGGGCCGATTCAGGGCCGCCGGCATTGTTGCACTCCTCCTGCTGGTCGACGCTGGTCTTCTCAGTGTCGTCTAATTGGAGCCGCCGTTCTTCACGATGGACAATTCGTGGACAGCCACAGCAATGGGCGGAGAAAGCGATCGACGGTCACGCCCAGCCGTAGACGTGGTTGAGAAGCAAATACGTGAGGATTCCGAGCACGAGGCTGACTGACCAGACACCCACTGCGATTCGACCGACGGTCGGATGACGGGTGCGCGGAATCTCTTCTGTTGAATGTGTGAGACCCACGAGTACCGCATAGAGGACCAACGGCACCGCGAGTATCGAGAGCAGGACGTGAATCGCCAAAAGCGTCAAGTAGCCGTAGGTGACGAGCGTCGCGTACTCCCCCAAGAATTGGCCCTGCGTGACGACGATTTCCTTGGTGAATCCGCCAGCCTGTTTCCAGACGTAAAGCACCAGAAAGAGAAGAATTAGTCCAAAGGCGGTTACCATGGAGGCCGCATGTTTGCGGATCGCTCCGTGTTTGACGTACCACGCGCCAGCGAGGAGTGCGGCCAAGGCGAGAGTGTTGATAATAGCGATCAGGTCACCGAACAAAAGCACGGTTTCTCGGGACAGGTCCGGTACCGGAATCAGGTCGCCGAAGGACCCGAACACTACCGCGTATCCGAGAAGGCTCAGAACTGCAGTTACTCGACCGGGATGTGCTCGGGTGTACTGTTTCACGTTCCTGAATGCGGCCATCGTTTTGTGGCTATGATCTGTTGGTTTGAGAGCGATCCATGCTCTTTACTGTGACCCGTGGGAGGTGGATCCATACTCACCGGTAGATCGCGGGCCGAGCCCGGATCCGGTTCGACGACACGCGCGAAAGAGGCGACAGCATATCGATTTTGCTCTCTCGTTATTCCACACGCGGGCCGTTTTCTGGATTTTCGTTCCCATCCGTCATTGCTTCCCAAAATCGTAATCAAGCCGAGTCCGGCCCCATCAGAAAAAGTTCGTAGAGCGTGGCGCCAGTCCATGTAACAGACAGTGGCGGGGTCAGTGAAAGATGCTTGTGGTAAAGACATCGTATCGCCGGTGGCAGTTCTACTGTACTGCTCATTGCATTTGGACTCCAACTTCACTGGTCCTCGAAGGTAAACACTGACCGTTTGTTGGCCCGTCGCGCGAGCACAACCGCCAAAAGAATGCAGACGCCGATGCCAACGTCCAGCCCGTACACTAACAGCCGTTCAAGTCGGAGGCCGATGAGTCCGAACAGCGACGCGGTCCCAGACAGCGCTTGTCCGAAAAAGAGGAGGAACGCCGTCCCAACCAAGAAGTAGGCGCTCGTTCTGCGTCGGAGATACGCGAGTCCGCTCAGCACCGCGAGCAGTAAGGCCACGATCACGGCCCCGATGACAAGCGTGGCCAACAGTGGGTCGCCGACAGCTCCCGCCCCATCTGCAGCGGCCATTGGTAACAGTGCACAGTAGATTGACGTAAGGGCGTTCTGGCTCGAAACTCGAAAACAGGCGGGAGGCTGCCCCCTTCGGAGCGCATTCTAATTGACAGACCGAGGTGAGAGCGATGGAGGTACCATACAGGACTGAGGCCAATATATCGTGGTATGGTGGCCAACCAGAGACAGTTTTATTGTGTCCACTCGCTGGAGTATCAGCAGAGATTGTCGGAGAATTTCGGCGATTATACCAGAAACCAATTTTAGTGTGAAACCGTAGCAAAGACCAACTATATGGTGGGCCTCACGCAGACAGTCGTCACGGCTGGAATGGGGATCGCTCTAATCGGGATATCCTACTGGCTGTTCAAAGTCCGGAAAGAAAAGCGAGTGGCGGCTGACGGTGGTGTGCAAGACGTCGTCGACGAGGAGGGGTACAGCCACCACGAGAAGCCGTCCGGCATCGTTCGATGGCTAACGACGGTTGACCACAAAGACATCGGCCTGATGTACGGGGCCTACGCCTTCTTCGCCTTCGCGTTCGCTGGCATCTCGGTTCTCATCATGCGGACGGAGCTTTTGACCCCGGAGGCCACAATCATCAGCCTCGATTCCTACAACGCACTGATGACGACCCACGGGACGACGATGCTGATCGTCTTCGGGACGCCAGTGCTGGCGGCCTTTGCGAACTACTTCCTCCCGCTATTGCTCGGCGCCGATGACATGGCCTTCCCCCGAGTCAACGCCATCGCGTTCTGGTTGCTGCCTGCTGGTGCCCTCCTCATCTGGGCCGGCTTTTTCCTCCCGGTCATTGAGCCCTCCCGAACTGCCTGGACGATGTATACGCCACTGGCGACCCAGTCCTCGAACGCGGGTGTGGATCTGTTCCTGCTCGGACAGCACTTGATCGGGGTGAGCGGGATCATGAGCGCGATCAACTTCATCACCACCGTCTTCACCGAACGGGAGGTTTCCTGGGGCGAACTGGACATCTTCTCCTGGACGATTCTCACCCAGGCTGGCCAGATCGCCTTCGCGTTCCCGATCCTCGGCGCGGCCTTGATCATGCTCGTGATGGATCGAAACTTCGCGACGACCTTCTTTGCCGTCGACGGCGGATCGCCGATCCTCTGGCAACATCTCTTCTGGTTTTTCGGCCACCCGGAGGTGTATATCCTGATTCTCCCGCCCATGGGGATCATCAGTCTCGTCATTCCCCGATTCTCCGGCCGCAAACTCTTCGGATTCAAGTTCGTCGTCTACTCGACGCTGGCAATCGGCGTGCTATCCTTTGGCGTCTGGGCCCACCACATGTTCACGACCGGCATCGATCCGCGAATCCGAGCCAGTTTCATGGCCGTTACCCTGGCCATTGCCGTCCCGAGCGCGGTGAAGGCGTTCAACTGGATCACGACGCTCTGGAACGGACGACTGCGGCTACTGACTCCGATGTTGTTTGCCCTGGGATTTCTCTTTAACTTCATCGTCGGGGGCATCACGGGCGTGTTCCTGGGCGCGATCCCGGTCGACATCTACGTCCATGACACCTACTACATCGTCGGCCACTTCCACTACATGTTGATGGGCGGGATGGTCTTTGCCGTCTTCGCCGGCTTCTACTACTGGTTCCCGCTTTTCACCGGTCGATGGTACGACGAAGTCACGGGCAAAATACACTTCTGGCTCGTGTTCGTCGGCACCCAGATTACCTTCGTCGCCATGTTAATCATGGGCTGGGGCGGGATGCCAAGACGTTACGCCACGTACCTGCCCAGGTTTTTCGACATGCACGTGCTCGCCACCGTGGGCGCGTTCATCATCGCGGCGGGGATGGGAGTGGGGCTGGTGAACATCGTCCTCTCCTGGATGTACGGCGAGCGGATTCGGGAGGGTGATCCGTGGGACCTGGAACGGGACGGCCTGAAGACCCCGGATTGGGACTGGTTCGACGAAAACCGCGTGGAGCCGTTGACTGACGGTGGCAGTGAGACAAACCCGATCGACTCCAACACGGAGGGAGAACAATGATGGACTCACTCAGAAGGGCACTGGCTCTCACGACGGCCGGCGGTATCGGACTACTCACACTGTCAGGGACGGTTGCGGCCCAATCAACGTCCAGAGACCTCATCATGGGCCTCAACCGAAATCTGATGATTTTGGCCGTCCCGATCGGGATCTTCATGACGGCGCTTTTGCTCTACGCAGTCCTCAAGTTTCGCAATCGGGAGGAGCCAAAGCCCACCGGCGAAAGCAAGGCCCTCGAGATTTCCTGGACGGTCGCGACGGCGGCGATCCTGCTTTTCGTTGGCCTGTCGGCGTACGGCGTCATGGCTGAGCCGGCGGTGACGGCCCCAAAAACTGTCGAGGAAGTCGAGGGTGACCCCGTGGAGGTCGATATAACCGGGCAAACGTTCAGATGGATCTTCCAGTATCCCGAACACGACGTGACGACCCCCGATACAATGGTCGTTCCGGTGAACGAGACCATCTTCATGCGAGTTCATTCCAGAGACAGGATCCACGCGGTTCACGTTCCGAAACTCGCTCTCAAATCCGATGCAATACCGGGCCAGGTGAACACCCTCCAGACGACGATCCACGAAGAGGGGAATTACACGCTTTACTGTGCGGAATACTGTGGCCGGGGCCACTCGAAGATGTACGCAGAAGTCCAAGTAGTGAGTCAGGCCGAGTACGAGGAATGGCTGGCCGACAAGCAGGCCGAGGGTGAATGATCATGTCGACACAAGAGACTGAACAAACCGAACACGCGTTGCCCGCTCCGGAGGACTGGCCGAAAGGATTCGGTGAGGCGTCGGTGTGGCCAATCGTTGCCGCGCTGGGGGTAACAGGCATCTACATCGGGTTTAGCCTGTGGCTGCTAGCCCAGGCCGGCACTGCACTCGGGCCATCGCTACTCGGTCCAGGGATCTTGTTCCTTGGAATCGGTGCGTTCTTGGCTGGCCTCTATGGATGGCTCTACCAGGGCTTCATCGCGCACTTCTGGGAGCAAAGCGGTTCGGCGTCCAAGTTCCGCTGGGCGATGATCCTGTTCCTCGGGACCGAGATTTTCACCTTCGGGGCCCTGTTCACCTACTACTTCTTTATCCGAGCCGGCACGTGGCCGCCGGGGGAACTACCGCATCTCCTGAGTTCGCTCGTGCTGATCAACACCCTGATACTCGTTGCGAGTAGCTTTACCCTCCATTTCGCCCACACGTCCCTTCGATCGGGAAATCGAAAGCGATTCACCCGTCTACTGGGCCTAACACTCCTCTTGGGGGTGGTCTTCCTTGGTGGCCAGGTGTACGAATACTACCAGTTCGTCGTCACCGAGGGCTTTGGCTTCGCGAGCGGGCCCTTCTATAGTGCGTTCTTCGGACTCACCGGTCTGCACGGTCTCCACGTGGCTCTAGGAGTGGTGCTACTGGGGATTCTGGCGCTGCGAGCGGCGATCGGGCAGTACTCCTCGTCGAGACACACCTCGGTCGCGACGGTGACGATGTACTGGCACTTCGTCGATGCCGTGTGGATCTTCCTGGTCGCGACTCTCTACGTGGGGGCGACAGTGACATGACTGACACGATGACATCCACAGAGCGAGACACCGCCGAATCGAACGATACTGAAAAGCCCATTGGCTCACCACACCGCGTGGACAGAGTGAGCCCCTGGCCACCCTTTGTTGCTGCCGGGTTGGCCGTCACGGAGATCGGCATCGTGATGAATCTCGTCGGCCTTTCGATTGGTGGGATTCTCCTCTTTGGCGGCAGCGTCGCCGGAATCCTCACCGAAACTGAGTACGCGAGTTCGCCGTGGACCCCATTGGTCATCCTGGGAACGCTCTTTCTCGGTTTCGGTGGCTACATGTGGGCCACCCAAGTTCCCCTATACACGATCGACGCGTTCCTGGCGGCCGCCGCGTCGAATGCCATCGCAATGCGCGGTGAAGCGATCGTCATCGGTGGCGGCCTGCTCGTCATCGGAGCGATCGGTGGAACAGTGCTCAAACCGTTTCGAACGGAGGCCTAACGAATGACACGAAAAACCTGGGACAAAGAGACGTGGCTCGACGTGTCGGTGAACCTCGTACCGATCGCAGTAATGGTCGTCTTCATCGCACTCTTCCTCGTTTTCGCCCCGTGGGGAATCGACGGCACACCGGCCTCGCTCACGCAGTTCGGCCTGATCCTGGCAATGATCCTAATACTCGGGTACCTGACCTACGCCGTGGGCGAACGGTTGTAGGTACTACCCGAGTACCAGGACGAATCCGGCGACGAACATGAAAAATGACAGTGCGCCCATCAACAGGGCGATTTTCGTCTTCGGTTGCATGGGTCTCTGTTAGGGTTGTTGGTTGGGGTATTGTGTTCCTTGCTCGGCCAGCAATCGGTCGACCAGGCGGGTGAATCGGCCGACCATCTGTCCCAGCAGGGTTGGATCCGCTTTTCGAACGAGGGCTATCAGATCCTCCGGGCGCGTAACCTCGAGGACCACCGGATCCGCGGTCGTGTACCGTTTGACCACGACGTCCTGTTCGACGAGATGGTCGACGTGCCATTCCAGGGTACTTCGCGCCAGGTCCAGTGTTTCGACCAATTCGTTCGGTCGGACCGGCCCCGATTCGAGGATCACTGAGGCGACGTCGAGTGTCGTCTCGCGCCGCAAGAGTGACAAGGTGTTTCGCTCCCACTCGTCGTACTCCGGTGGGAAATAGTGGGACCGACCGTAGAGGTCGGCCTTGACCAGCACATCGTCCGTCCGAAGTCGTTCGAGATGATACTGCACCTGGCCCGTTGCCAGATCGCACGTTCGGACGATCCCGTTGAAGTGGATTCCCGGCTTCGCCTCGACGGTTTCGGCGATGCGGGAACGCGTATCTCCCATAATTTGACACCCAAATACCTGTGGTCTTTTTTGGTGTGTTTCCAGCTACCAACCTGCACGGCTTAAACGGTAGGGTTCCGGCGGGCCACCCCGGTACTCGGAAACGACGGTCCAATCACCCGAAAGAAGCGGGGCCTGATGACAACGCCCGTTCTAGTACACACGTCACAAATCCCCATACCATTAATTAGCAATACGGTATACATTCCCATGAGGGTAGAATATGCTCAACACGTGGTTTAACCCACAATCACCACCACTTTTGGTCGCCGCGGAAGGCTTCTCCCTAGAAGCCTGGCAGGTTGGGGCCGTGGCCTTTGCTTTCATCGGCCTGATCCTGATCGTCACGTTCCTCCTGGAGCGATGGGGGGTGGGCCTCCATGCATGAGGTCCTTTCGCGGGTCGAACCGTCTGACTCCCCACGACTGTTCGGGGCATTTATCGTCTTGAGTTTAGTCCTGGCAGCTGCATCCATCGGCTTTGCCATCGGTATTTTTCTCGAAGTCACGACGATGGTGCTGGGAG
>Ga0207714_1000426_pt1 | contig 29379 bp, 19 predicted proteins | sample PonA232FremontCA_2_FD_187270 | JGI IMG/M metagenome (GOLD analysis project Ga0207714, IMG submission 187270) | Marine sediment microbial community from Fremont, CA, USA - Pond A23 Sediment 2 (SPAdes) | ecosystem: Environmental > Aquatic > Marine > Unclassified | place: USA: Fremont, California...
GAATTAAGATTTACGAGCCAGATTCTCAATGCTCGGCATGCTTACATATCGATTTATCCTGCCGTCGAAGCCAAGATCAGCCCCATGTATTGCATATATTATAACGCAAATGTATAAAATCTATTATCAATTGGTTCATTTTTGCTGAAAAAACCTTAAATTTATTGCTCTAAACTTCAAATCAATTTTTATGAGCAATAAAATAAAAGTCGGAATTCTAAGAGAAACGAAAACTCCGCCTGATAAACGTGTACCTGTTACACCCGCACAGGCGCTTACCTTTACAGAACGATTTCCTGAAGCAGAACTGTATATTCAGCCGAGCAATATTCGCGGTTTTTCTGATGAAGAGTATCGATATCTTGAATTACCGATGAAAGAGGATTTAAGTGACTGTGATATACTTCTGGGTATTAAAGAAGTTGATTATTCTACTTTTATCCCGGATAAAACGTATATGTTTTTTGCTCATGTCGGAAAAAAACAGCCTCATAATCAAAAGCTAATGCAAGAGGTTGTTAAAAATCGCATAACGTTAATTGATTATGAATATTTAACGGATTATAATGGTGCCCGGCTTATCGCCTTTGGTCGATGGGCTGGCATGGTCGGTGCTTACAATGGATTGAGAGCGCGCGGGTTAAAAAATCATTCCTATGAATTAAAACCTGCTCATGAATGCCACGATATGGATGAGATGTTTGCCGGATTGAAAAAAGTGAATCTTAAACCCAAAAAGATATTGCTTACTGGCGGTGGACGTGCTGCCATGGGGGCAATGGAAACATTAAGAGAATTAAACCTGCGTGAAGTGACCCCCGAAGAATTTTTAAATGAACAGTTTGATGAACCTGTAGTTTGCCGGCTTGACCCAGAGAATTATGTCCGGCATAAGCGCGGATTAAAATTTGATTTTAAGCACTTTATTGAACATCCTGAAGAATATGAATCAACTTTCAAACCCTATCAGAAAGTTTCTGATCTTTACATTGCTTGTCATTTTTGGGATCCGAAATCACCTCATTTTATTACGAAAGAAGATATGAAAGATCCGGATTTCCGGATTTCTGTCATTGCTGATGTGAGTTGTGATATTGAAGGCCCAATTGCATCAACATTAAGGTCTTCTACCATTGCTGACCCATTTTACGATTATAATCCGCATTCTGAGAAAGAAGAGCCACCATTCAGTGATGAAAAGAATATAACTGTCATGGCAGTAGATAATCTTCCGGGTGAATTACCAAGAGATGCGTCTCAGGAATTCGGAGAAACCCTGCTCGATGAGATATTTCCATACCTCTTGGGCAATGATGATAAAGGTGTAATAGAAAGAGCTACCATCACGAAGAATGGCGAATTGACGGAAAAGTATAAGTATTTGAAAGATTACGCTGGAGGAAAATAGTAATTATTTAGGCATTTTTCAAAAGTAGAGCTAAATATTAAAATGATCATCAGCTAACTGCTGAGTAGACAGTATTCAGCAGTTAGTACAATGGCATAAGATGCTTTATATGAATAATTTAAAGTTATAATTTTCTCGGAAACGTCTCTTTAAATGCAAAGAGTATTTATCCGGTATTTTTATATTACCATATTGAAAGAGGAAAATGAATTCTATATCCTTTGACTGCTGACAATTGCTACTGACTACTTTTTTTCAACAAGAATTCATTTTTCAAATTTAGCTCGTACTTCTGAAAAAAGCCTACTCCGGTTGCTTCAGTTCCTTTATTGTTTTCAGCGGGTCATCGGATTTAAAAATAAAACTACCTGCAACCAGAATGTCTACCCCCGCTTCGGTAAGTTCTTTGGCATTATCAGTGCTAACTCCACCGTCTATTTCGATTTTTGCATTTGAACCGGTGTCTTTGATTAGCTGTTTTAATTGCCTTACTTTGTTGTATGACTGGGGAATAAATTTTTGACCTCCGAACCCGGGATTCACTGACATGATGAGCACCATGTCTAGGTCGGTAATAATATCTTCTAGTGTATTTATCGGTGTGTGCGGATTTAGAGAAACTCCCGCTTTCATATCCAGCGAATGAATTTTTTGAATGCTACGGTGAAGATGCCTGCAGGCTTCCATGTGAACAGTAAGGATATCTGCTCCTGCTTTTTTAAAAAGTTCGGTGTATCGGTCCGGGTCTTCAATCATTAAGTGCACATCCAGTGGTTTTTTGGCATGCTTGTTTATTGCCTCAATTACGGGAATTCCAAATGAAATGTTGGGAACGAACATGCCATCCATAATATCAAGATGAAACCAATCTGCTTCGCTTTGATTGACCATTTCTATATCTTTCTGAAGATTGGCAAAATCTGCCGATAACATTGAAGGTGCGATAAGGTGATTCATAATTTTGTTTTTGCTCACAAAAATAGTAAAAAGGTTAGATAAAAAAGTCTCTATTCGTTTTTCATTATTTCTCTTAATACGATTGTTGCAAAGGCTCCCTTGGGAAGATTGAATTTTATCCTGATACCATCATCTTCCTTGTATGATTCGATTTCAGGAAGGATGATTCCGGTTCTGCGAGTACCATTAACTTTCACTTGTTTGAACTCTTCAGTAGAAACACCATTTTCTTCCATGATGGATTTTTCAAATTCAAGCGCTTCTTCTTTTGCCGGGGTCATTTTTTTGCCGAACATCGGCCCTGTAAAACAAATCTCTTTATTGTCGAAGCGTTCTTGTTCTGTTGCTTTGTCTTCTACTACAAACATTCCGCCGGTATCGTGTTTTTTTGCAAGGTCTCCCTGCATCAAGGTATCCAGCAAACCGGCTTCTATTCGTTTAACAATATAATAATTAAACAGATGGCTTTGAAAACTTGAAAGTAAGAACTGCCTCAACCATTTGTTAGGAACTTTTCTTTGGCCTTTTAGTATCTCTAAGCCTTGTTGGGCATTGTCTCCTTCAATTCCAAATCTTTGATTCCCGTATAAATTAGGCAATCCCTGCTGATGAATTATTTTTGTTATTTGTTGTGTTTTTCTGAAAGCCTCATCAATATCCGCTTCAATATCCCGAATTTTAATATTGAAGATATTGCCCCAAAGATGTCCTTTTTTTATTTTTCTTTGGTGAAAATTGTATGAGTTAATTTTCACCGGTAATTCTTCTTCCAGTTTATGAACAAGCTCCGGATCTTGTTTGTCAAGCAGCCATACGCTAAAGTATTGCGAGGTTACAGCATGCTTGTCTTTGATTCCTGCAAATTCTACATCTTTAACCTTAGTGTTGAAAATGTTGGCTATTACTTTTTGTACCTCCTTTGTTGTTATTCCTTTTTTTGTTAAGTGAATAAAGAGATGTTCGCCTGAGCCGGAAGGATAATATGCCGGTATTTCTTCTACTATAAAATCTTCGGGAGTTATTTTTATTTTACCGCCAATTCCTTGGTAGTCTTCAGATATATAGGGTATTGTGAGTTTTTTTAGCTCCATCGTTAAAAAGTGGTTGATAAAAAAATAGATAAGTTACATTATTTAATGACACTTATCTATAAATGTTAATTTAACCCAAATAAGATTTGAGAATTTTATTTTGTGTTGCATGTTTTAGTTTTTTAATGGCTTTTTCTTTAATTTGTCTGACTCTTTCCCGGGTAAGATTGATTTTTTCGCCAATTTCTTCGAGCGTGAAAGGATGTTTGTTATTCAGACCATAATACAGACGTATAATTTTTGCTTCTCTTTCAGTAAGAGCAGATAATGCCCGCTCGATTTCCCTGTTTAATGATTCGTTAAGCAATGTTTGGTCAGGAGTGGGATTTTCTGAACTTTCCATAACCTCGTACATGCTATCTTCTTCTTCCTCACTAAGCGGCGCATCCATTGAAAGCGGTTTGCTTGAATTTTTAAAAGCCTCTTTAATTTCATTTGGTGCCATTTCCAGGGTTTTAGCAATTTCGTTTATTGAAGGCTCTCTCTCGTGCTTTTGTTCTAATTCTGCAAGCGCTTTGTTTATTTTGTTGATTGACCCTATTTTGTTAAGCGGAAGCCGTACAATACGAGCTTGTTCTGCTAAGGCCTGGAGGATAGATTGTCTGATCCACCATACCGCATAAGAAATAAATTTGAAACCCCGGGTTTCATCAAATCTTTTTGCAGCTTTTATCAGGCCAAGATTACCCTCATTGATTAAATCGGGAAGGCTTAACCCCTGGTTTTGGTATTGTTTTGCTACAGAGACTACAAAACGAAGGTTAGACCGGATCAATTTTTCCATGGCTTGCTCATCACCTTTTTTAATTTTCCTCGCAAGTTCAACTTCTTGCTCTGCAGTTAATAAATCTTCTTTACTTATTTCATGAAGATACTTATCAACTGATAGTGCTTCCCTGTTAGTAACTTGTTTAATGATTTTAAGTTGTCTCATTAGGTAAAGTTAGTCATTAATAATTATGAATAAATGTAATGTTATTCTTAATTCATACGTTTAAAATAATAAAAATGTTGTATTTTTGGTTGTGAAAATAATGATTTGAATTTATAAATAAAAGACCAATTAATATAATTTTTTAAAATATTTTTAGTTTTATTTTGGTATTTTTAACGAAATCTTTATACTTGCACAAGATTTCCAATTCGGTAATCATGTATTTTCTCCTTTGACCTATACAATAGCAACAATTACAACAATATTTTAATGATTAAATTTCCAATTAAAAAGTTATGTACGATATTCTTGAGTTAAACAAAAAACTTGTGTCGGAGTTGAGGCAGATAGCTAAAGACTTGAATGTAAAAAAAGCCGATTCATTACGAAAGCAAGATCTGGTCTATAAAATTTTGGATCAGCAAGCTATTAATGCTACAGAAGAGTCAGAACCTGTTAAGAAAGAAAGGCGTAATCCTGCCAAATCATCTGCCAAAGATGATAAACAAAAGAGCAAGACTTCTACTGCTCATGATACAAAAAACAACGAAAACGACTTTTCAGAAGATGTTGCCGGTAAAACAAAAAGCGAAGAAAGGTCGGGAAGACCAAAAAAAGACTCCAGAGCCAAAAATAATGAGAAAGAAGAAGCCAAACAATCCGGTGAACAGGTTGCTGAGAAAAGCGGAAAAAAAGCTCAGGGTGATGTAGAGGAAAGGAAGGACAAACGACAACAAAAATCCAGACAAGATCAACAGCGAAAGCAAAAGAGCCCAGATCAGCCACAAAAAAATCAACGAGGACAAGATCGTGCTCAATATGAGTTTGAAGGAATTATTTCAAATTCAGGCGTTCTGGAGATTATGCCGGATGGTTACGGGTTTTTGCGATCAGCAGAATATAATTATCTCAATAGTCCGGATGATATTTATGTGTCCCAATCCCAAATAAAACTGTTTGGTTTAAAAACAGGTGATACAGTTGAAGGAACAATTCGTCCGCCTAAGGAAGGTGAAAAGTATTTTCCTTTGATAAAAGTGCAAAAAATAAATGGACGTGATCCTGATTTTATTCGGGACAGGGTGCCATTTGATTTTTTAACTCCTTTGTTTCCGGAGGAAAAGTTCACGATGACCACTAATACGAACAGGGATACACTTTCCTGTAGAATGGTAGATATGTTTGCTCCAATAGGAAAAGGGCAAAGAGGTTTAATTGTAGCTCAGCCTAAAACCGGAAAAACTATTCTTTTGAAGGATATAGCCAATGCTGTAGCTTATAATCATCCTGAGGTTTATATGATTGTTTTGCTCATTGATGAGCGACCAGAGGAGGTTACAGATATGGCGCGCAGTGTTAAAGGTGAGGTGATTTCATCAACGTTTGATGAGCCAGCTGAGCGTCACGTAAGGGTTGCAAATATTGTATTAGAGAAGGCAAAGAAAATGACAGAATGTGGGCACGATGTCATGATTCTCCTTGATTCTATAACTCGTTTGGCACGTGCTTTTAACACAATTTCTCCTGCATCAGGAAAAATTCTTTCGGGTGGAGTTGATGCAAATGCCCTGCATAAACCAAAACGCTTCTTTGGTGCAGCAAGGAACATAGAAGAAGGCGGATCGTTAACGATTCTTGCCACGGCGCTTACAGAAACGGGTTCGAAAATGGATGATGTGATTTTTGAAGAGTTTAAAGGAACAGGCAATATGGAGTTGCAGCTTGACAGGAAGCTATCTAACAAACGCATATTCCCATCCATTGATATTACAATGTCCAGCACGAGACGTGAAGAACTTCTTCTTGATCAGGATATTCTTAACAAGGTGTGGATATTGAGAAATTACCTGACCGATATGAACTCCGTTGAAGCAATGGAATTCCTGAGAGACAAAATTAAGAAGACAAATAGTAACGAGGAATTCTTAATTTCTATGAATAGTGAGTAAAATGTTTTATAGCATCCATAATAAAAAATGCGGGTCAGAGTTGACTCGCATTTTTTTATTTATTAGGTTTTTTCATTTATTTTTAATCAAAATGAATAACAATTCCAAAACTTGATTTTAGTCATATTGATAAGGATGAATGAATTATTTATTATATTTTTGTCAATGATACATTTGATTTTTTTATAAAATTTAGGAGAACAATGACACAAAAGAAAAAAACTATAACCTGTGACGGAAACTATGCGGCAGCTCATGTTGCCTATATGTTTAGTGAGGTAGCCGCGATCTACCCGATTACTCCATCGTCAACCATGGCTGAGTATGTGGACGAATGGGCAGCACATGGAAGGAAGAATATTTTTGGCGACAATGTTACGGTTACTGAGATGCAGTCTGAAGGTGGTGCTTCTGGCGCTGTACATGGTTCACTTCAGGCAGGGTCACTCACCTCTACTTTTACAGCTTCACAAGGATTGCTTCTGATGATTCCCAATATGTACAAAATTTCCGGCGAATTATTACCTGGCGTATTTCATGTGAGTGCACGAAGCGTTGCGACTCACGCCCTCTCTATCTTTGGTGACCATAGTGATGTTATGGCTACCCGTCAGACTGGTTTCGCATTACTTGCTAGTGGCAGTATTCAGGAAATAATGGACATTGGAGCAATAGCTCATTTGACATCAATTAAAACACGAATACCTTTCCTTCATTTCTTTGATGGTTTCAGGAATTCCCATGAAATACAAAAAGTAGAGTATTTTGAAGATGATGACCTGAAGAGCCTAATTGATTATGATGCCCTTAAGAAATTCAGGGATAGTTCATTAAATCCTGAGCATCCGGTAACACGCGGAACTGCTCAAAACCCGGATATATTCTTCCAGGCACGGGAGGCTTCCAATAAATTTTACGAACCTGTTGCCGATGTTGTGGAAGATTATATGAAAGAAGTTACCAAAAAAACAGGTAGAGAATACCACCCTTTCACATATTATGGAGCAGATGACGCTGAGCATGTTGTTGTAGCTATGGGGTCTGTTACAGAAACAATTCGCGAAACAATTGATTACCTCAGAGGAAAAGGAGAAAAAGTTGGTCTTCTGACAGTCCACTTATACAGACCATTCTCAGAGAAATATTTCTTTAAAGTATTGCCTGAAACAGTTAAACGAATTGCTGTACTGGACAGAACTAAAGAGCCCGGAGCAATGGGAGAGCCCCTTTATCTTGATGTTAGAAATCTTTTCTATAATAAGGAAAACGCTCCTTTAATTGTTGGCGGCAGATATGGTCTTAGCTCTAAAGATACTAAGCCTGCAGATATCATAGCTGTTTTTGAAAATCTAAAACAAAAGGAACCCAAAGACCAGTTTACTGTTAGTATTGTTGACGATGTTACTTATACTTCCTTGCCTCTTCAGGAGCCTGTAAGTGTTGTGCCTGAAGGTACTTTCGAAGGTAAATTCTATGGCATCGGTGGAGATGGTACTGTTGGAGCTAATAAAAATGCCATTAAAATTATTGGAGAGTCAACAGATAAATATGCTCAGGGATATTTCTCTTATGACTCTAAGAAATCCGGCGGTGTTACTGTTTCCCACCTTCGATTTGGAGATCATCCTATACGCTCTTCCTATTTTGTAGGTTCGCCCAATTTCGTAGCTTGCCACGTACCTGCATATCTTGAAAAATATGATATGCTCGAAGGTATGAAAGAGGGAGGAACATTCCTGCTCAACAGCATATGGGATGAAGAGGAAACCAAAGAGAAATTGCCAAATAAAGTAAAACGGCAGTTGGCTGAGAAGAATATTAATTTTTATATAATTAATGCAACAAAAATTGCCGAAGAGATTGGATTAGGCGGAAGGACGAATACAATTATGCAGTCTGCCTTCTTTAAAGTATCTGAGGTAATCCCTTATGAACAGGCAGTTGAGGAGATGAAAAATGCGATTATAAAATCTTTCGGTAAGAAGGGGGAAGATATCGTAAATATGAATCACAAGGCTGTTGATCGTGGTGGAGATGTTACAAAAATAGATATTCCGAAGGAATGGAAGAATCTATCTGACGAAGAAGAAGAAGCGGGAGATGAAAATGTACCTAAATTCATTAGAGATGTTGTATATCCTATCAATGCACAAAAAGGCGATAAACTTCCTGTAAGTGCATTCGTTGGCAGAGAAGACGGCACATTTCCTGCAGGAACCACCGAGTATGAGAAACGAGGTATTGCAGTTAATGTTCCTGAATGGATTCCTGATAATTGCATTCAGTGTAATCAGTGTGCTTATGTTTGTCCACATTCAGTTATTCGTCCTTTCTTAATGACCGATGAAGAAGTTCAGAATGCCCCTGAAGGCACTGAGACAATTAAAGGTAAAGGCGCCATAAAAGAATACAACTTCAGAATTCAGGTAAGTGTTCTGGATTGTACTGGTTGTGGAAATTGTGTTGATGTATGTCCTGCTCCGAATAAAGCCTTGGAAATGAAACCACTCGAATCTCAAGATGACCAAATTGAGAAATGGAACTATATGGATGAGAAAGTGGGTTATAAAGATGCAATCGTACCGAAAGAGAAAACAGTTAAAAACAGTCAGTTTGCTGAACCATTGTTTGAGTTTCATGGTGCTTGCCCGGGTTGTGGAGAAACTCCTTATGTTAAGGTAATTACTCAACTGTATGGCGATCGTATGATGATTGCTAATGCAACTGGTTGTTCCTCAATTTATGGAGGTTCTGCTCCATCAACTCCTTATAAAGAAGGAAAAGACGGCAGAGGACCTGCATGGGCAAACTCACTGTTTGAAGATAATGCCGAGTATGGTTATGGGATGGCTGTCGGAGTTGAGAAACTGAGAAGCCGCATTGCATGGAAAATGGAAGAGATGATGCAGAATGGTGCATCTGATGATACGAAGTCATTATTACAAGAATGGATTGACAATAAAGATAATCCGGACAAAACAAAAGAACTCTACGATAAAATAGTTGATGCGCTTGGTAAAGAAAATGATCAGATTGCAAAAGATATTCTTGATTTGAAAGATTACTTAATTAAGAAATCTGTCTGGATTATTGGAGGTGATGGCTGGGCCTATGATATTGGTTATGGTGGCCTGGACCACGTAATTGCTCAGAATCAGGATGTGAATCTTCTTGTTCTTGATACTGAAGTTTATTCAAATACCGGAGGTCAAGCTTCTAAAGCAACTCCTGCAGGAGCTGTTGCAAAATTTGCTGCATCAGGAATGAAGACACGCAAGAAAGATCTGGGTATGATGGCGATGAACTATGGACATGTGTATGTTGCCCAAGTTGCTATGGGAGCAAGTCAAAATCAATTCTTTAAAGCCCTTAAAGAGGCTGAAGCTCATAAAGGCCCTTCTGTAATTATTGCTTATTCACCTTGTATTAATCATGGACTGAGAGCAGGAATGGGTAAGGCACAGGCTGAAGAAAAACAAGCTGTTAACGTAGGCTTCTGGCAAAATTACAGATACAATCCTCAACTGGAACAAGAAGGTAAGAATCCATTTATTCTTGATTCTAAAGAGCCAGACTGGAGTGGATTCCAGGATTTCCTGAAAGGAGAGGTTCGTTATACTTCTCTTATGAAATCTTTCCCAAAAGCGGCTGAGGTATTGTTTAAGCAAGCTGAAGATGATGCTAAATGGAGATATAACAAATACAAGAAGTTGGCAGAAGGAAAATAACAATTAGTTAATTATTAATATAAAAAGAAGCAGGGAGATCTCTGCTTCTTTTTTTTTCTGAGAGAATTGATTATTTTTATTAATCACATAAAATCAAGAATCAGTGCGGTATCTTTTTATTATAATATTTTTTTCGTTATTAGCTGAAATTGCTGATGGTCAGCAGTATCAATTTCGTAATTATGAAGTGGATGATGGACTTCCTTCCTCAGAAATTTATCATGTCTACCAGGACTCAGAAGGGTATATTTGGATTGCCACCGATATGGGCGTTTCCAGATTTGATGGTTGTGAGTTTAAGAATTACGACCTGGAAGATGGATTACCGGATAATACAATTTTTGAAATATATGAAGATTATAAAGGTAGGATATGGTTTTTGTCTTATTCGATGAGACTGTCTTATTATTATAATGATACAATTCACACTTATGAGCATAATGATGTGATTAGTGAGTATTTTATTAAAAACAGAGTATTGCAAAAACTATCGTTTTATGTAGATAAACAGGATAATGTGTTTTTTGGGGTTCAACAGCATAATTTTTTTAAAATTGATTCAACTGGTGATATAGATGAGATAATGATGGAATCCGGTGATACATTAAATCTGTATAAACGTGGTTCGAATTTTTTTAATAAATATAGTGGGGGGGCACATTCAAAGTTAAATATTTTTAATGAAGATTATTCTCAGATAATTGATTTGTCTCTGAAAGCGAATGAAAGAAATCCAATTCAATATGCCTGTAAGAGTGAAAACTCAATATTTCTTACCATTGGGAATATTTTATATCATATACGTGAAGATTCGATTATAAACAAAAGGGAATTCAACAGGCGAATTTTATGGATGAATCTCGATAAAAATGATGATTTGTGGTTAGGATTGGTTGGCGGGGCTTTACGGCTGAATAAAAATAATATAAATAAGAATAAAAATGTCCTGTTTGAGGATCATGAGATTACTTCTGTTTTAAGGGATTATGAAGGAGGATATTGGTTCTCTACTCAGAAAAATGGTCTGTATTATGTACCTTCTTTATCTATAAAAACCTTAACTCAGGAAGAAGGACTTTATACGAATAATATTGGAGTTGTAAAGAGTGATCGGGATAAAAATGTATGGGTAGGACATAAAGAACCTGGTGTTACTTTAATACGCAACAGGAAAATTTCAGGAAAGATTGAACTGCCTAAGAATGAACCCGGAGGGGAAGGCATTAATGATATAATTTTCGGACCTGACAATTCTTTATATGTTTTGAGGTGGAAGAATACTTATAAGGTTAAGCCGGACAATGAAGATGTACAACCAAAAATTTACAAGCATTCAGCAAACGCGAATTCGTTAATTTTTTTCTCGGATAATAAGTTTGTTGTTGCCGGTGTTTGGGGTATTCGAATGATCAAGGATGATGAGGTGTTTTATAAATCATGTAAAGAGGTTAATTTTTGTCCAAGAATAACCAGTCTTTACTATCCAGAAAAAGATAGTGTGTTATATCTTGGGGGGTTAAATGGATTTTGGCAATTTAAAGATGGCGAATTTACTCATCTTGGCGAAAAAAATGATTTGTTATATTATAGAGTGGTTGATATAGCTGAATATAAAGACTATTTGGTATTGGCAACAAAAGGGGGCGGATTAATTCTTTATAACAGAGATGCTGTATTTCAAGTCACTCGAAAAGATGGTTTGCTTAGTAATTCAATCAATTCAGTTCAGGTTAGGAATAATATGATTTGGTTGGCTCATAATAGGGGTGTTAGCAAACTTACCTATCATGATGTTAAATCAGAATTATTTGATATCCAAACTTTAGTCAAAAAAGACGGACTCGTTGATAATGAAGTCAATGATATAGCTATTGTGGACTCCATTGTTTATGTTGGAACAAATGAGGGGTTATCTTATTTTAATTTTATGAGTTTAACCAGAAATGTCTTTCCTCCTCCAATTAAAATAAAAAATATAAAAATTAATGATAGTGATACTACAGTTCAATCATCTTATAAATTAGATTATCATCAAAATTCACTGTCAATTTCTTTTGTAGGATTAACTTACAGACAAGCTGATGGCGTAAAATATCGTTATAAGATGAAAGGTTTGAATGAAGACTGGAATATAACAGATAGGAATAGTAAATTTTACACTACTTTATCGCCGGGCGACTATGAGTTCTTAGTGCAAGCACAGAATGAAGACGGAATTTGGAGCGAAACGTCTGCAAGTGTAAATTTCACTATTGAACCGCCTTTTTGGAAAAAATGGTGGTTTATAGGTTTATTAGTTCTTGTTATCTCAGGTCTTATATGGTGGCTGTTTTATTTTAGGCTATCAATGATAAGACGACGCAACGAACTTATGCAGGATATTAATGAGTACAAACAAAAAATTCTTCGACAACAGATGAATCCGCATTTTATATTTAATACTTTAAATTCAATTCAATATTTCCTGTTGGATGAAGATACTACCTCTTCCTTAAACTACCTCACCAAATTTGCCAAGATGATGCGGATAGTGCTGGATAATTCGCAACAGACCTTCGTTTCTATAGAGGACGAAATTCGTGGATTGAATTTATATCTGGAATTAGAAGCTTTGAGATTTGAAGAGTCATTTGATTATGAAATCAAGGTTGATGATGACATAAACACTTATGAATATAAGATACCAGCTCTTATTCTTCAGCCTTATGTGGAAAATTCAATAAGACACGGTTTGCTTCACAAGAAGAGTAAGGGTTTTTTAACAGTTCATATTCAGAAAAATGAAGAATCTTTGTTGTGCTCCATTGAAGATGACGGTGTAGGAAGAAAACGGGCAGAAGAAATAAAAATGAGCAAAGGTCCTATGAAAGAATCTTTGGGATCTAAGATAACAGAGGATCGGATAAATGTTTTAAATTCATTATATAGTGATGAAATTGATGTGCATTTTGTTGATTTGGAGGATGAAGAAGGAAATCCCCGTGGAACAAGAGTCGAGATAACGCTCCCCTTTGTTTTCTAATACTGAATTCACTTGAAGAAATTTTATTGTGCTTCTGAAAATGTCTGTATAATTCTCACGCTAACCAATTTATTACGATAATAACTTAAGGATGAGGGTATGATTTGAACTTATTTTTTTTTATCTTGTTTTATTTATAAATCTTTAAACCTATATCTTATGGCAGATTTATCAACAAAATATATGGGTATTCAACTTAAAAATCCCATTATAGCAGGCGCAAGCAATCTTTCTAAAGATGTTTCAAATCTAAAAAAAATGGAAGAAGCTGGTGCTGCAGCAGTAGTGTATAAATCACTTTTTGAAGAGCAGATTCAGCTGGAAAGAGCTCAACTTGATGAAGAGTTGACTGAGTTTGATGATCGCCATCCAGAGATGGCAAAAACACATCCGACAATTGAGCATTCAGGTCCGGAAGAACATTTATTAGAATTGCAACGTGCTAAAGCATCTTTGGATATTCCATTGATTGCAAGTTTAAATGCAATCTATAAACAAACATGGCTGGATTATGCAAAACGAATAGAGGAGACAGGAGTAGATGCCTTGGAGTTGAATTTCTACTATGTTCCTTATGACATTGATAAAGAAGGGGTTTCAGTTGAAGAGGAACAAGTTGGAATTCTCAAGGAACTCAGAAAGCAAATATCAATACCTGTTAGTGTGAAGTTGAGTCCGTTTTATTCTAATCCCCTTAATATGATTGAAACTATGGATGCCGAAGGGATAGATGGTTTTGTATTATTTAATCGTTTGTTTGAACCAGAAATCAATATTGATAAAGAAGAGCATAACTTTCCTTTTAATTTGAGTCAAAAAGGTGATTATAAATTACCCCTGCGTTATACAGGATTGTTGTATGATAATATAAATGCAAATATATGTGCCAATACAGGAGTTTTTGACGGAACAGATGCAATAAAGATGCTACTTGCTGGGGCGGATTGCGTTCAGGTTGTCAGTACATTATATAAGAATAAGATTGAACATATCACAACGATGTTGAACGATATCAATAAGTGGATGGATGATAGATCTTATAAATCATTAAAGGATTTTAAAGGAAAGCTCTCAAGGGCTAAAATTAAAGATCCATTTGTTTACAAAAGGGGACAATATGTTGATATTTTAATGAACCCGGAAGAAATTATTAAAAAATATAAATACTAAATTTATTGATATACATTAAATAAACATTTCACGAAGTAGATATATTAAAAAGTTCATCAGTTATAGTATTTAATTAGTGCCTCTGAGAAAACGACTTTTAATCTTTAATAAAACTATTTTCATTTCAATGTGCCAAAAATGAATGATTGACAGCCAGTGATTTAGTCTTTCGAAAACTATCGGATATTTTAAAGGGCAGCGGGCAAACCTAGAGAGTCTTTTCTTAGAACCACTAATTAATGGATTTAGAGTGGCATAAAATGTTTTTTATGAGACTTTAAAAGCGATGAACCTCTAAGCTTTCAAACTGAAAATTGAGAGGATGCTTATTTTAATAAATTTTATTCTCTAAGAACACAGCTTTTATCTTGATTGATTTCTGTCTCGTTATTTTTATATGTAGGTGCTTCAATTGTTTTATTGCCAGCCGATAAATGAGTTTTTTAATATTATCCTCTGCTTCTGAATCTTATAAAATAAGGGCTTCTCCTGATTTAACAGAATAAGCCCTTATTGTTTTTCTATTGCATATTAGTGTTTGCTATTTAATTCGTGCGATTACTTCTCCTTTAGGTACAATATCTCCATGATTATAGATGATTTCATCTACCTCACCATCGTATTCTGAGACTATTTCCTCCATGGTGTTGTTAGATTCAATATAGCAGATTCGATCTCCTTTGTTTACTTTTTTCCCTTCTTCAATTCCTTCTTCTTCAACAAAGTAGTTGAATTTTAAATAGATTCTGCCCGTAGCAGGGGATACGATTTCTTTCTTGTTTGGATCTTTCGACGTGGAACTTTTTTTATTGCCGTTTTGAGATTCTTTCTTTAATCTATCCAATTCTTCTTTGAATCGTTTTTTTGCTACTCCCGATTTGTAATCCCTGTATTGTCTCTCATGCATAGCAAATTCAAAAAGTTCCTCATTGTCTTCTCCAAACTCCCATCCGTTTTCTTCCATTTCTTTTTTATAATTGTCTAGTTGATCCGGATAGGCATCTTGTGGGTTACCTGTATAGAATTCTTTTCCTTCATTCTTTGCTTTTTCTACTATCTCTGGTGCAAGTGTGCCGGGTAATTTTCCTGCTTTGCCAAGTATCATGTCCCAGGCATTGTTGTCTATCATTTGAAATTTTGGTTTCCCTTGTATTTCATTCATTACATTAATTAATGCAATGTTTTTAACATATTGACTAAAGGGAGTTACGAGAGGTGGATTTCCCAGCTTTGGCCAAATTTCCACAATTTCATCAAATAATTTTACTAATAAATCATCCTCTGTTAATGGCTCTTTTCCGTTAGCTTCCAGAGTTTGATTCAATCCTTGCTGAACTCCTTTTAAATCAGCCATCATGCTGCCCATCATCCCTCCTGGCAATCCTGGTTTGACCAGTAGAGAAGACATGTAGCGATTTCTCGGGTTTATAAAATATCCCAGAAAATCGTCAATGAATTCCTGAGTTAAAGCTCTTGCTTTCATGTAGGCTTTCATGTTGATTTCCGGCACTTTAAAACCGGCATCTTTTAGCATAGCCTGTACTGTTATAATATCCGGATGAACCATGCCCCATGATAAAGGTTCCATAGCAACATCAATAAAATCTGCACCCGCTTTTGCTACTTCAAGCATTGAAGCTACTGAAAAACCCGGGCCGGAGTGTCCATGGTATTGAACAGTAATGTGGGGATACTTTTCTTTGATTTGCTTCACTAATTTTCCCAAAGTGGCCGGACGGCCAATGCCTGCCATATCTTTCAGACATATTTCATCAGCACCGTATTCTACTACTTTTTCAACTACGCCCATATAGTAATTAACCGTATGGATCTCAGAGTGGGTTATGCTGAGTGCTACCTGTGAGATCATGCCTGCCTCTTTGGCATATTTTACTGATAATTCTAAATTCCTGTGGTCGTTTAACCCACAGAAAGATCTTGCAATATCTACGCCCTGCGCTTTTTTTACCTGGTACATTAATTTACGCACATCTGCCGGAACAGGGAACATCCTGATTCCGTTTAATGCTCTTTCCAGCATGTGTGTCTGTATCCCTGCTTCGTTGAAAGGTTTTGTCCATTCTCTTACGGCTTTGTTTGGATTTTCTCCAAAAAGAAGGTTGACTTGTTCAAAAGCTCCGCCATTTGTCTCAATTCGTGAAAAACACCCCATGTCAACGATAACTGGTGCAATTCTCTTAAGTTGATCTATTCGTGGTACATACTTGCCACTAGATTGCCACATATCTCTGTAAAGCAAGCTAAATTTAATTTCCCGTTCCATAGTATTTTATACTCTTGTTCACTTTATTTAATATATTTTTTTTATAAAGCCGAAATTTCCTAAATTTTGACGAAAAATAATGTATAAAGGTTTTATGAATAAGTATATTTTTACAACATAAAATTTTTTTTATTCTGAAACTGCCTGTAGTAAATAACTTTAAAATTGGTGATCTTTATCATTGAATATTTTCTTTAGATGTATTTCCTTTGTGGTTCTCTTTTAAGGAGTTGTGTTGCTGTGGGAATTTAATAAAAAAAAGTGAAAAATTGAAACAATTTGCAATGCTTAACGTTAATTATTATAGGAAATCTTTTCATAGATTTTTGATCTGCAAAGTGCTAGGGTTTTAGTTTTTTCAGTAAATTTAGGGTTAGTAAATGGGTATCAAGAAAGTCAGAAGCTATTTTTAGCTTTCTGACTTTCTTATTTTATTTAGAACTTATACATTAAACCTACACTAAGTACTTCCTTGAATTGAATCTTTTTGGTAACTCCCACTTGTTGTCTTTCTCCGTCTACTTTTTTATAAACTGGTATTTCTACATCGTCATCGTATATAAGATGGGTGTTAATTGTGGTATTGATATACTCTGTTATTTGCATATCCAGGGTAACCTCCCAGTCTACGTCAATATTTTGCGGATCTTTAATATAATTGGTGAATAAATTGATTTTGTTTTGAAGCTGCATGTTTTCGTTTATTTCATATTCAATCTTTGATTTAAGATAAGCTCCGATTTCTTTTTTAGTAAATTGACCTTTGTTTAATCCAAATTTTGTTTCTTTAAACCTGTTTGTATTTCGCATCATTGTTATCTTTGAGGATAATGGCGAAGCCATGATTGTAAGTTTATCACTCGGCTTATAATCCATACCGAGCGAGAAAACCGTATATGCCGGCGCCAGAAATCCTGATACAGCTACTGAATCATTGGGATAATCATAGCCTTTGAAGAATTGAGTTCTAAAATTGACTAAAGCACTATAATACCAGTCTTTATTTGCATTGCTGCCATATTTGGAATTTATTTCCAACATATCTTCTTGTTTTCTTATTCCATCTTTGTCGCCTGATTGTATTAATCCAAATTTATATTCAATATTACTATCCCAAATTGTTTTCCCTCTTTTATAGTTTATAGAGTAAGTTGCTTCCAGTAAGGAGCTCAGGTGATTTTCTCCTCCTTGTACCCAGTTTGACAAATGTGATTGGTTAAATTTTAAATTAACTAATCCATCTAAGTCCCATTGTGGAAAAATCATTTCGATTTGCCTGTTTTGTTTTAACCTTATTGGAATTTCCGGAGTGGGTATGTTTTCTATTATTGTTTGTTGAGGTTTTGTTTCTTTTATGAGGGTGTTTTTATCTAATTCTATTTTTATTGATTTTTCTCCTTTGGGGTAAAAATAAATTCCTGCTGGGACATCTCTTTCATCATACAGAATAAATCTTTCTGCTTGTTTTTGTTTTTTGTGTGATTTTAACCATATACCAACTGTGTCGTTTTTCTTATTACTTAATATTATTTTTACGGAGTCTTTTTCAGTTTCCTTTATTAAATTTTCTATTACCCTTTTTAAAGAATCTATATTTTTTATTTTAAGAGAATTCTGAATTTGTCGGAAGAGTGTATCAGACTGCATGTGTTTTTTTAACAATGAAATAGAACTATCTACAGGCGGATAATTATAGTGCCATAATACATTTTTTAATGAGTTTTTGATTGTATCAGAAAGGATGTTTAGAGTGTCTTGCTCTATAAAATCCCTTAGTTTTGAAATGTTCCATGTTGTATCTGCTTTTTCTAACAGAGATGAGTCTTTTCCAAGTGTATCAGTTAAATTTCTTACTCGTTCTACTGCATTTAGGAGTTGATGTGTGCTATCTTCTAATCTTAGTTTTAAGGAATCGACTGTTGCATCATATTGTAGTTTAGAGGAATCAATTATTGTATCAGATTTCAGTTGTGAGGAGTCAATCAGTGAATCAACACCAGCACTTTGTTGAGTGGAGTCTATAATAGTATCATTTGTCTGGTGAATTATAGAATCCTTTATAGAAATCCCACTATTAGCAGTTGTATAATGATTACCGAATAAAAAGCAAGAAAGAAATATGAGGGATATTAAGTATTTCATTTGAATAGCGTTTTTTTAAGTTATTATGCTAATTTTGAATGGTTTACAAAATGAATCTTAAGGTAATTATTCATTTTGATAAATAAATCAGCGATTATCCCTGCCTGCCGGCAGGCAAGGCGCTTTATCTGTGTCATCTGCGTTCTATTCATGTTCTTTTGTCTACATATTGTGGATAAGGTTTCATTTTTGAAAGAATTTTGGGCGAAATTTATTTTAGTTTTTGATAAAATCATATTTTTGTATCAAAATTCAAGTTATGCAATATATATTTTTCCTTGAATTCGCCGCCAGAACCCGCTACCTGAATATCAAACGCAGAGATGAGTTCCATCGATATCTCTGATCCTATTCTATTTTAGTTTTGTTTATCGAATTTTTTTGTTAAAAGTTAAGTTTTATTTAAAAAATATTATTTGCTATGAAATTACCATTTGCAGAATCATACAAAATAAAAGTGGTTGAAAACCTCCGTAAAAGTAGTCGTGAAGAACGCGAAAAATGGATAAAAGAGGCCAAATATAACTTGTTTAATTTACAGAGCCAACAAGTGTTTATCGATTTGTTGACAGACTCTGGTACTGGTGCCATGAGCGATATGCAATGGTCGGAGTTGATGAAAGGAGATGAAAGTTATGCCGGAGCTTCTTCCTACTATAAATTGAAAGAAAAAATAAGGGAGATTTTGGGTTTTGAATATTTTCTCCCCACGCACCAGGGAAGGGCTGCTGAAAATGTGCTTTTTTCAGTGTTGGTGAAAGAAAATGATGTCGTTCCCGGGAATTCACATTTTGATACCACGAAAGGACATATTGAATTTAGAAAAGCCTCCGCAGTGGATTGTACTATCGATGAAGCTTTTGATACTCAGGTAGAACATCCTTTTAAAGGGAATATTGATTTGAAAAAGCTGGAAGAAGTGTTGAAAAACAATCCAAAAGAAAAAATTCCTTTTGTTGTTGTAACATTGACCTGTAACTCTTCTGGTGGTCAGCCTGTTTCAATGCAAAATATTAAAGATGTACATCAACTGGCAAAGAAATATGGCGTTCGTGTATTATTTGATTCAGCGCGTTTTGCAGAGAATGCTTACTTTATTAAAATCAGAGAAGAGGGCTATCAAAATGTATCTATCAAAGATATTGTAAGGGAAATGTATCAGTATACCGATATGATGACAATGAGCAGTAAAAAAGATGCTATTGTCAATATGGGCGGCTTTATTGGCATTAAAGAAGAAGAAATTTTCAGGCAGGCGAGTACATTCAATATAATGTTTGAGGGTTTTATTACCTATGGCGGAATGTCGGGAAGAGATATGAATGCCTTGGCACAAGGATTAGATGAAGGAACAGAATTTGATTATCTTGAAACCCGCATCAAACAGGTTGCTTATTTGGGTGAGAAGCTTGATAGTTATGGTGTTCCGGTGCAGAAACCATACGGAGGACATGCAATTTTTGTGGATGCGAATAAATTTTTACCTAATCTTCCCAGAGAGGAATTCAGGGCTCAAACCCTTGCAGTGGAATTATATCTTGAAGCAGGAGTAAGGGGTGTAGAGATAGGAACTTTATTAGCAGACAGAGACCCGCAAACCCGGGAAAACAGATATCCTGAGCTGGAATTGCTGAGACTCGCTATACCAAGAAGAGTTTATACAAATAATCACATGGACGTAATTGCTGCTGCCCTGAAAAATGTTTATGACCGAAGGTCTGAAATCACCAAAGGTTTTAAAATTGTTAGAGAAGCACCTATCATGAGGCATTTTACTGTGGAATTAGAAAGAGCATAGTTAACTGTTTTAGGGTTCTGTGAACAATTCGGGTTGTTCATTGTGTGCATGATAATTATGCCTGAATAATGTAGTTAAAGTTTTTGAAAAATGACTTCTGCATTATTCAGGTATATTTTATTTTGAATGTTACAAATTACTAAAAAAAATCAACGAGAGTGTCTATACAGTCTCTGTTTTATAGAGGATAGATGTTGTATGAAAGATTTGACAAACGGAAAAGAGGGGAGATTAATTCTACAGTTTGCATTACCAATGCTTCTGGGTAATGTGTTTCATCAATTATATAATGTTGTCGATAGTGTTATTGTCGGAAAATTTATAGGAAAAGAAGCTTTGGCAGCAGTGGGAGCATCTTTTCCCGTAATTTTTGTTTTTTTTGCATTGGTTCTTGGCATTTCTTCAGGCAGTACGGTTGTTATTTCTCAGTATTTTGGTGCTGGAGATAATGAGAAAGTTAAGAAAACTGTTGATACCCTTTTTATTTTTCTGTTTTTCGCTTCTATGGTTGTCGGGGCTTTAGGTTTTATTTTCAGCAGAGAGGTTTTTCTTCTATTGCAACTTCCGGAAGAGGTTATTCCTATGGCTGAGATTTATCTTAAAATTTTCTTTGGCGGCATTATAGCATCTTTCGGGTTTATGGGAGTGAGCGCTTCGTTAAGGGGGCTTGGCGATTCCAAAACGCCACTGTATTTTTTGATTATTTCAACTGTTTTTAATATCGGGTTTGATATTTTATTTGTGGTTGTATTTAACTGGGGGATTGCAGGTGTTGCTTTTGCAACTGTTCTCGCTCAGGGAGGCGCTTTTATTACAGCCTTGATTTATTTAAACCGAACCCATCAAATCATACAGTTTTCTTTTCTTAATTTAAGGTTTGATTGGCAGTTGTTTCGGCAAAGTATGAGAATAGGTCTGCCAACCGGCGTGCAGCAAACTGTTGTAGCAATGGGTATGATGACCCTGGTGGGAATCGTGAATCAATTCGGTACCAATGTTATTGCAGCTTATTCCGTGACCGCAAGAGTGAATTCTTTAGCAACATTGCCTGCCATGAATTTTTCAAGAGCTTTGGCTACTTTTGTCGGACAAAACTTAGGAGCTAAAAAGGAGGAGCGTGTAAAAACAGGATTTGTAGCAACGTTGAAGATGTCTTCAGTCGTTTCTGTTTTGGTTACTCTTCTTGTAGTATTTTATGGAACTTTTATTATGAATTTATTTACGAATGATGCAGAAGTGGTCAGGGTAGGGGTAGAGTATTTGATGATTGTCGGCTCCTTTTACCTGGTTTTTTCTGCAATGTTTGTTACATCAGGTGTTCTACGTGGAGCAGGGGCTACTTTAATTCCTATGATTACAACTATTATTTCTTTATGGGGAATTCGTATTCCCGGTGCTTATTTTTTGTCAGAGAGAATTGGAGAAACAGGAATATGGTGGTCGATACCGATTGGTTGGTTTATGGGTTTGGTAATGGCTTATGCTTACTATCTGACAGGAAAATGGAAAAAGAAAGTGGTAGTAAATTAAATGATTTTGTTTAGCCTGAATGAATAATTCAGGTTAGAATTGATTATTTGCCGGATTGTTGTACCTTTGCAGAAAGTTTGAAATAAAGAAACGATTTTATGTTATACTCTATGACCGGCTATGGTAAAGCCGAGAAAAGTTACCAAAACAAAAAAATCTCCGCAGAATTAAAATCTCTGAATAGCAAATATTGCGACATTAACGTCAAAATTCCTTATCATCTAAGAGAAAAGGAGCTTGAGATACGTAAATTACTTAACAATGAATTGCAGCGAGGAAAGATTAACTGTATGCTCGTTCAGGAAGTTTCGGATGAAGAAAAAGCTTCAACAATAAATTCCCCGGTTGTAAAGAATTATGTAAAACAGATTCAGGAAATATCAAAAGATATTCATCTTGAATTTAGTCAGGAATTGTTAAGAGCAGCCTTGCAAATGCCCGAGGCTCTTGAAAAGTATGAAGAGGAATTAGAAGAGGAAGAATGGAAAACGATTTTTGAAACTTTGCAAACAGCCATTGACGACCTTAATTCCTTCAGAAAGCAGGAAGGAGAGGCGATGGAAAAAGATTTTAAAGATCGGATTCAGAAAATGGCACAATATCTTAAAGAATTGGAACCTTATGAGCAGCGGAGAATCGAGAAAGTCAGAGAGCGATTGCATGAAAAATTTACAGAACTTAAAGGAGAATATGATATTGATGAGAATCGGTTTGAGCAGGAAGTAGTTTATTACCTCGAAAAATTTGATATTACAGAAGAAAAAGTCAGGCTTCAGAATCATTTTGATTATTTCCTTGAGATGATAGAACAACCAGTAGCTTCCGGGAAAAAGCTAAATTTTATTGCTCAGGAAATGGGACGTGAGATAAATACTATAGGTTCTAAAGCCAGTGATATGGATATCCAAAAAATCGTTGTACAATTAAAGGATGAACTGGAGAAAATTAAGGAACAATTGATGAATGTTCTGTAATCCCCATTTAATTTCTTGATTATGAAGGGAAAACTAGTGATTTTTTCTGCCCCATCGGGTTCAGGTAAAACAACTATTGTAAGGAGGCTCCTTGAAAAAGACCTGAATCTTAAATTTTCAGTTTCTGCATGTAGTAGACCTAAAAGGAATTATGAAGTTAATGGTAAGGATTATTACTTTTTTGATATCGATGAGTTTAAAAAGAAAATAGATCGGGGAGAGTTTATAGAATGGGAGGAAGTATATGATGATCATTTTTATGGAACATTGAAATCAGAAATTGAAAGAATTCGCAATCAGGGAAAAAATGTTATTTTTGATGTTGACGTCAAAGGGGGCATAAATTTAAAGAAAGCATATAAGGATAACGCATTGGCTTTGTTTGTGATGCCTCCATCTGTTGAGGAGCTGGAACGCAGACTGATAGATAGATCTGCAGATGAGCCCGAAAAAATTAGATTGCGGATAGAAAAAGCCGAGTCGGAATTGAAATATGCTAAAAAATTTGATATTGTAATCTATAATGATGACTTAGACAAAGCAGTAAAAGAAGCGGAAAAAGCTGTTAGAGAATTTATTTAAGTCTGAATCTTGAATAGATGGATATAGGAAAAAATTGTTAAGTGAAAAAGTTGCTCTGACAGCTCAGATTTTTATTTTTATTGCGGTAGTACATTAATTGAAAAAGGTTTAATCGGAACTAAATTTCATTCAAATGAGGCACTAACATAAAAAATGAAATTATAAAAGAAACAAATTTATATGAATTTATATGACTTATGTGGTTCAAAAAAAAGATATCTAAATGAAGATTGGATTGTTTTTTGGTTCTTTTAATCCCATTCATATTGGTCATCTGGCAATGGCAAATTATTTTGTCGAATTTTCAGATTTAGAACAAATATGGATGGTGGTTTCTCCTCAGAATCCTTTTAAAACAAAAAAGAATTTACTCTCCGAATATGACAGGTATCAAATGGTAGACCTTGCCCTCTCAGATGATTTTCAGATACGGGTTTCCAATATTGAATTTAATTTGCCAAAACCTTCATATACAATTGATACACTTACTTATTTAACGGAAAAACATAAAAACCATCAATTTGCTTTAATTATTGGCTCCGATAATTTAAAATATTTTCACAGGTGGAAAAATTACGAGGAGATAATCGATCAATACGATATTTATGTTTATCCAAGACCCGGAAGCGATCCATTTCAATTTTCAGAAAAATTTCCTTTTAAGGTAGTGAATGCTCCATATATAGAAATATCTTCAAGCTTTATTCGTAATGCGATTGCAGAAGGAAAAGATGTACGATATTTTCTTCCTGAAAAAGTATATCAATATATAAAAGAAATGCATTTATACGAAAACTAAAATAGTTGTAATTTTGATTTATAAAAATTCAGATAAAAGCTTATGGTACTTTTAATTCTATATCTTTTCATTGCTTTGTTTTTTTCTTTTCTTTGTTCATTGCTTGAGGCTTCATTGCTCAGCATAACACCTTCTTTTATTGCTGCAAAGGTGAATGAAAATAAGGCTTTTGGTAAAACCCTTAAGCGTTTTAAAGATAATGTAGACTTGCCTTTAGCTGCTATTTTAACACTGAATACTTTTGCTCATACTATTGGGGCTGCCGGAGTGGGAGCACAAGCTCAGGAAATATGGGGAAGTGAATATTTGTCAATTATTTCGGCAGTTTTAACAATAATTATTCTTATTTTTTCTGAAATCATTCCTAAAACGCTTGGAGCGAGTTATTGGAAAAAACTTGCCCCGTTTACTGCAAAAACGCTGCTGATACTAATCTATTCGCCGCTTTATCCTTTTATAATTATGAGTAAATTTATTACCAAGATATTAAATAAAAACAAGCAGGACGATGTGCTGAGTCGTGCTGAATTCCAGGCTATGGCGGAAATCGGAGTCCAGGAAGGAATCTTTGAAAAAGAGGAGTCAAGAATATTAATGAACTTGATGAAGTTTAATTATATTGTGGTTAAGAGTATCATGACACCAAGAACAGTGGTGGTTGCAGCTCCTGAAAACAGCACGATTGAAGGGTTTTTTGAGGCCAGTGAGAGAATTAGAGTTTCCAGAATTCCGATTTATAAAGATAATATTGACAACGTGACGGGATATGTGTTGAAAGACGATTTAATGGAGTATATAATTGACAAACGAAGTGAAATACAACTTAAAAGTTTATCCAGAAATTTAATGGTTGTTAATGAAAAAATGCCGATTATAAGGTTGTTTTACAAATTTATTCAGGAAAAAGAGCATATTGCGATGGTCGTTGGCGAATATGGTGAGATGAGTGGTATTGTTACTATGGAGGATGTAATAGAGACATTACTTGGAGCAGAAATTATGGATGAGTTGGATAATGTCGAAGATATGCAAAAACAGGCAATGCTGATATGGCAAAGAAGAGCCAAACGCCTTGGGCTTATTGATTAGATTAAGCACATTCAAAAAAATTTAACCTAACCTGAATAATTCAGGCTAAATTATCAAGAAAAACAAGGTTGCGGAATTAATTATTTACATATAAAACGCTTATCCACAAATTGTAGATAAAAGGACATGAATAGAATACGCCTGCCTGGCAGGCAGGGATAAACGCGGATTTATTTATCAAAATAAATAATCCCCTTAAGTTTAGTTTTACAAATCATTCAAAATAAGCACAGTAACTGCAATTTATTCAAATAAGGAAATAAAACAAAAAAACGGTATTCTAAGCAAATCTAAACTTATATGAACTTAAATGCCTTCCCGTAGCGGCGGGACAGGTTATGTGGTTCAAGAAAAAGATATTCAAATGAAAAGAACAAACAAAACTTCAGGTGATTCTAAAGCGAATAATGGAGAGCAATTCGTTTATCGGCTACTTGCTGCATATTCACTGCCGACTGCAGACCGCCTGCTGCTTCCTTATTAGCAAATTGATGATCTCTTTAATATATGTCTCTGCTTCTGAATTTTTGCTGCAATTTTTGAAACTGCCTAATTTGAAATTTAAGTTATTACCCGGAAATTAAGTGCCGTGTTTATTAAATTTTTCTTCTTTTCCGTGGATTGTAGAAAGAGTTCTTTATATTTGCTAAATTAATTTTTCTATTAAATTTTGCACCATGGAAGTAACACTTGAAACAGCCAAATCAGTAGGTCTTCTCCCGGAAGAATATGAGAAAATAAAAGAAATTTTAGGTAGAAATCCCAATTTCACGGAGTTAAGTATTTTCTCTGTGATGTGGTCAGAACATGCTTCTTATAAAAATTCAATACAATGGCTAAAAACCCTTCCGAAAGAAGGAGAACAGCTTATGGCTGAAGCAGGTGAAGAAAATGCCGGAATTGTTGACCTTGGAGATAATTTAGCTTGTGCCTTTAAAATCGAATCGCACAATCACCCATCAGCGGTAGAACCTTATCAGGGCGCTGCCACAGGTGTTGGTGGAATAAACCGGGATATTTTTACTATGGGAGCCAGGCCTGTCGCTCAGTTGAACTCCCTCCGCTTTGGAGCTCCCGGGCTTTCCCGAACAAAGTGGCATTTGAAAGGTGCTGTGAAAGGAATAGGCGATTATGGAAATTCTTTTGGTGTACCTGTACTTGGTGGAGAGGTGTTTTTCGACGAATGTTACAATACAAATCCACTTATAAATGCAATGTCTGTAGGTCTTGTGAAAAAAGACCGTGTTATTTCAGCAATTGCTAAAGGAAAAGGCAATCCCGTTTATATTGTGGGTTCTTCTACCGGAAAAGATGGTATTCACGGAGCCACTTTTGCTTCTGCAAATCTTACTGAGAAATCGAGTGAGGATTTGCCATCTGTGCAGGTTGGTGATCCATTCATGGAAAAATTATTGTTAGAAGCTACACTGGAACTTAATAAAACCGGAGCTGTGGTTGGAATGCAGGATATGGGCGCCGCAGGTATTATTTGTTCTACTTCAGAGATGTCTGAGAAAGGTGGCCACGGAATGAAGATTAACCTTGATAAGGTACCTCTCCGGCAAAAAAATATGGAACCTTTTGAGATATTGCTCTCAGAATCACAGGAAAGAATGTTGGTTGTGGTTGAAAAAGGCAGGGAAGAAGATGTTGAAAAAGTATTTGATAAATGGGATTTGCATGCGGAAATTATTGGTGAAGTTATTGAAGAAGATCGGTTGTATTTCTATTCAAACGAGGAATTAGTTGCTGATGTTTCAGCATCAAGCCTCGTTTTGGGCGGAGGTGCGCCTGTTTACGAAAGAGAATACAAAAAACCGGAGTATATCGACAGATATAATAAATTTACAATTGACAGCGTACCGGAACCTTCAAATATTAAGAAGGTGGCCATGGAAATGCTGAAATTGCCGAATGTGACATCAAAAAAATGGGTTGTAGAACAGTATGATACGATGGTGGGAACAGCAAATATGACAACCAATTTCCCATCTGATGCTGGCGTTTTTAATTTGAAAGATACTGAAAAGGCTTTAGCAATGACAACAGATTGCAATGCCCGCTATGTCAATGCTGATCCTTATATCGGGACACAAATTGCAGTAGCTGAAGCTTCACGAAATATTGTATGTTCAGGAGGTGAACCAGTAGCCATTTCCAATTGCCTGAACTTTGGAAACCCTTATAATCCTGAAGCATACTGGCAATTTGTTCAGGCTGTTAAAGGAATGGGCGAGGCATGTAAGCAATTTGATACTCCTGTTACCGGGGGGAATGTAAGTTTTTATAATCAGACAACTGTCGATAATAAGGAAGAACCTGTTTTTCCTACTCCTGTTATTGGCATGATTGGAGTTTTAAATAATAAAAATCATCATACCACAATAGGTTTTAAGGATAAAGGCGATATGATTTTTCTGCTGGGAAAATCGATGAATGATATTAGTTCTTCTGAATATTTATCGAACTATCATGGAATAAAAGAATCGCCTGCACCATACTTTGATCTTAAAACGGAGCTTAACATTCAGGATGTTATAAAAGGTCTGGTTTCTAATGGGCTGATACGCTCTGCTCATGATGTTTCAGATGGCGGACTGTTTATAACTCTCCTCGAGTCAGCCATGATACATGATTTTGGATTTGATATAACAACGAGTGCCGATATTAGAACAGATGCCTTCTTATTTGGAGAAGCCCAGAGCAGAGTGGTGGTTAGTGTTACTGCAAATAACGAAAATCGTTTTGTTGATTATATGATTGATAAGGGTGTTCCTTTTTCAACGCTGGGGCATGTTACAAAATCGGAGTTGAGAGTTGATGATGATTCGTATGGGTTTATTTATGACATCAAAAAAATGTATGACGAGAATTTACAGAATATTGTTGAAACAAAATAAGGAGTTCATATACTTTTTTTGAGAATCCAGACATAATTTATACACTAAAAATACGCACGTATGTAACTATTTTTCCTTTCTAAACAGTGTTTTCCCTGATTTTATAAAGTTGAGCAGAAAATCTTATATTTCGAAGCATACTTTTTCTTCTAATTATGCGTTTTGTACGATTTAGAAAAGAGATCTAAAATTTGAAGAAAGCTATAATCATATTACTTGTTTTTATTCCGTTTTTAGGTGCTTCCCAACCTTTAGAGGAGTCGGAGGCACTCCTGAATTATCAGAAAATAGACCACAAATTTTTTCATTTTGGCTATACCCTGGGTATTAATACCATGGATTTTGGAATTTATCCTTCAGAAGACGCTTTTGCTGACACTGAAATGGGAAATGATACTTTCCCGGAGTTGAATAAATTAGCTCCCGGTATAGATATAGGAATTGTTACAAATTTTAGAATAAGTGAATATTGGGATTTTAGATTTTTGCCTGGAATTTCGCTCGGTCAAAGAAATCTTCTGTATTATAATAGTAAAGAAAAGCCTTTTGCCGAAATGATTCTGGGTTCCACCTTTATTAATTTACCCTTCATTATGCGTTATGAGGCAAAAAGGCACAATAACATCCGTCCTTACCTTATAGGTGGTGTTAATTTTAGGTGGGATATGGCCAGAAATAAAGATTTTAACTCTGCCGAAGGCATATACGTTAAACTTGAACCTTTTGATGTTTATTTTGAAGGCGGAGTCGGAATGGATTTTTATTTGCCTTATTTCAAATTATCCACTGAGCTTAAATTTTCAGTGGGGAATTTTAATGTGCTTTCTCCGGATAGGCATGATAATCATCCGGGTTTTGTAAGTTCTATTGATAAGTTAAAGTCAAGAATGGTTTCCTTGTCCTTTCATTTTGAATAGGAGTTTTCACAAGAACCTTAAAAAGGCAATTTCATAAGTAGGGGCAAATATTATAAAGACCATCATTTATTAAATGAGTAAGCAGTCGCAGAAGCAGTAGCAGCG